>ERZ772860.6-NODE-6-length-213904-cov-31.539367_pt1 | contig 213904 bp, 187 predicted proteins | sample MGYA00511342_ERZ772860 | MGnify/ENA primary metagenome ERZ772860 (study PRJEB29015, sample SAMEA2737665) | human gut metagenome | biome: human gut; feature: human-associated habitat; material: faeces | place: China | collected 2012 ... | reverse complement strand
TGCTGGAGGAAAAAAACGGAGAGATTGCGTTTGCACCGACGGAAGGAGAATGGAAAGTATATGCACTTCATCTGACGAGAAATCGTGGACCACATCGTAATTATATGAATATGTTGGATGAGGAGGCCTGTCATACACTGATCGAGGCTGTGTATGAGCCACACTATGCACATTATCAAGAGGATTTCGGAGATACCATTGCAGGATTTTTCTCGGATGAACCGGAGATCGGGAACGGTCATCTCTATCAGATGGATCAGAAGATCTATCAGATGGAAGATCAACCTTGGAGCAGGGGACTTGCGCAGGAACTTGAGAAAACATTTGGGACAGAATATGTAAAATATCTGCCGCTTTTATGGGAAAGGGAATTTGATGAAAATCTGACGGCTAAGGTGCGTTACAGTTATATGGATAAAGTTACCAGATGTGTGGAAAAGGCTTTTTCCCGGCAGATCGGAGACTGGTGTCACAAACACGGTGTCGAATACATAGGCCATCTGATCGAAGATAATAACCAGCATGCTCGCTGCGGATCGAGTCTGGGACACTACTTCCGCGGACTGGCAGGACAGGATATGTCAGGAATAGATGATATTGGAGGACAGGTATTACCACAGGGAGAAGATATTACTTATGTCTCTCATCTGGGGACACCGCGTGACGGTGTGTTTTATCATTTCACATTGGGGCGTCTTGCTTCCAGCGCGGCAGCAATAGATCGTCGTAAAAAAGATCGCTCCATGTGCGAAATTTTTGGAAATTATGGCTGGAAAGAAGGGGTGAGACTGGAGGCATATCTGGCGGATCATTTTATGGTTCGAGGTGTGAATCATTTTGTTCCGCATGCTTTTTCGGCCAAGGATTTCCCGGATCAGGACTGCCCACCGCATTTTTATGCACATGGACATAATCCGCAATACCGTCACTTTGGAGTGCTGATGAATTATATGAATCGTATCTGCAATCTGATAAACGGTGGACATCATGAGAGCGAAGCGGCGATTTTGTATCATGGCGAAGCCGAGTGGACGGGAATGACATGCATGTATATTCAGGAACCGGCGAGAATTCTGACGGAAGCACAGATTGGATTTGACTTCTTGCCGTCAGATATTTTTACAGACAGCTGTTATGAAACGGATCTGAGTGACGGATTACAGGTTCATACACAGAAATATAAGATTTTCATTATTCCACAGACCGATTATATAACAAAGGAAACGGCAGAAGCTGTTATCCGACTGGGAAAACAGGGATTCCCCTGTGTATTCCTAAATGCCTATCCCAAAGGAATATGCAGTTGGATCGACAGTAATAGCGAAACGGAAAGGTTGTCACAAATACGCAAATACGCAGAAACATTGCCGGTAACGAAACTTTTGGAGTACATGAGAAAGCACAGGATGCCGGAAATACAGATGATTCCGGAGAATAAAGATATTCGCAGTTACAGGTATCATGGAGACCCGGAACTCTTGTACCTTGTGAATGAAGGAACGACGATATATGAAGGCACGGTGCTCTTGTCAGATAAAAGAGAGATATGCTATCGGTATAATGCATGGGAAAATGAACTGGAAGAGCTACAGCTAAAAGAAGGAAATTCGATAGAGTTTAATGTGCGGATAGAACCCGGAAAAAGTTGGATCATCATATTTGATACGGAAACCCCGGACTGTTTGAAAAAGCAATCGACGTATACGGTAACAGGAGGCAGAAATCTGAATAAAGGATGGACACGCTCGGTGTGCGATAGCATTCATTATCCTGTATTTGAACAGCCTGTAGCGGTAGAATTACCAGATCATGCAGAGAAGGAAATGCCGGATTTCGGCGGTGTGATTCGTTATGAACAGGAAGTGGAACTGAGACCGGAAGAAATACAACATGCAGTTTTAGAGATCAGTGACGCAGGGGAAGCCGTACAAGTATTTGTAAACGGAGCAGATTGTGGAATCCAGATTATTCCACCGTATCGGTATGAGATTGATAAGTTACTTATAACAGGAAAAAACCGGATTGTAATCGAAGTTGCTACTACATTGGAGCGGAGAATACCACCAAAGAGAAAACAGGAGAACTGGAAACCGGAGAATCAGATCGGTTTATGCGGAGAAGTACATTTATATCACAAAAAATAACAAGAGCAGGAGGAACAAGAAAATGAAATTATTTCCGGAGAATTTTTTATGGGGAGCAGCCAGTGCTTCCTTCCAGATAGAGGGAGCCAGAAATGAGGATGGTAAGACCGACAGTATCTGGGACGCTACTGCAGATGGACACATCAAGCGGAACCTAAATGGGGATAAGGCTTGTGATCATTATCATCGTTACAGAGAGGATATCGCTCTGATGAAAGAGCTGGGATTGAAGAGTTACCGGTTTTCCGTCAGTTGGCCGAGAGTTATGCCTCAAAGAGGTATTATCAACGAAAAAGGACTTCAGTTTTATCGAGATCTGACAGGCGAACTGCGTCGTGCCGGGATTGAGCCGCTGTGTACTTTGTATCATTGGGATCTTCCTATGTGGGCTTACAACGAAGGAGGATGGGAGAATCCACAGATTATTGATGAATTTAAAGAATATGTTCAGACTGTGGTAGACGCTTTATCTGATAAAGTGCGTTATTGGATAACGTTCAACGAGCCGGCATGCTTTATCGGGTTCGGTTATTTTGAAGGTCGACAAGCTCCGTTTAAGACAAATACGATGACAAAAGAGCAACGATTCAGTGATCTGGCTTACATCAGCAGGAATGTATTATTATGTCACGGATATGCGGTGAAAATTATTAGAGAACGTTCGAAACTTGCAGATCCGCAGATTGGATTCGCCTTGAATGGACGCAATTTTGTGGCGTATGATGAAACGACTGATGGAATCGAAAAAGCAAGAAATGAAATGTTTGATATTGAAAAGGGATTTTCCATGGCGGTAAACTGGTGGGCAGATCCAATGATTTTGGGAAAAGCACCACAGTATCTGGAAAAGGTTTTGACACAAGAGGATTTGAAAGTAATCTGCCAGCCGTTGAACTTTTTTGGGTATAATATTTATTTTGCTAACAATTATAATGCAGATGCAAAATCTCCCGATCTCGGCTGGCCCGGAATGCCACGTACACAGTTAGGATGGGCGATTACCCCCGAGGTACTTTACTGGTCTCCGAAATTCCTGTATGAACGATATCATCTTCCAATTCTGATTACGGAGAATGGTATGTCCAATCTTGATTTTGTAATGAGTGACGGTAAGGTACATGACCCTCAGAGGATTGATTATATGTATCGTTATCTGAGTAAACTGTACCGTGCAATGAATGATGGGATTCCTGTGATAGGATATACAGCATGGGCATTTACAGATAATTTTGAGTGGGCGGAAGGATGCGACCCGAGATTTGGATTAGTTTATGTGGACTATAGATCACAGCAGCGAATTCCGAAAGATTCCTTTTATTGGTATCAGCAAGTGATTCGGGATAATGGTGTTGGCGATATCATGCAGTAAAGAGGCGTATGATAAAAAGGTACAGAACAAACATTCGATTTTGCTCTGTACTTTTTTATTTTTGAATGATATACTAGACGGGTAATCATACTAAGAAAATGATAGCGACTTCCTATTTTTACAGATAGAGTTTTACGGATAGAAGCGAAAATCAGGAGAAGGAATATGGATCATTTCAAATTACATTCCGAATATCAACCCACCGGAGACCAGCCGCAGGCCATTGCGGAGCTGGTGGAAGGCTTCAGACAGGGCAATCAGTTCGAGACATTGCTCGGTGTCACCGGTTCCGGTAAGACTTTTACAATGGCGAATGTCATCCAGGCATTGAACAAACCGACGCTGATCATCGCACATAACAAGACGCTGGCAGGTCAGCTCTACGGGGAAATGAAGGAATTTTTCCCGGAGAACGCAGTGGAATATTTTGTTTCCTATTACGATTATTATCAGCCGGAGGCTTATGTGCCGTCTTCGGATACCTATATTGCCAAGGATTCTTCCATCAATGATGAGATCGATAAGCTGCGTCTGTCGGCGACAGCATCCCTGGCGGAACGCAGGGATGTCGTGGTGGTGGCCAGCGTGTCCTGTATCTATGGCCTGGGAAGCCCGGACGAATATCAGGATCTGATCGTATCTCTGCGCCCCGGAATGGTGAAGGACCGGGATGAAGTGCTCCGGGAGCTGATCGACATTCAATACAATCGTAATGATATGGATATCCAACGTGCAACTTTCCGTGTCAGGGGAGATGTAGTGGAAGTGTACCCGGCACAGGGCGGAGACTATCTGATCCGCATCGAATTTTTCGGAGATGAGATCGACCGGATCGCCGAGGTGGAGCCTCTGACAGGGAAAATCCACGCAGAGCTGAACCATGTAGCAATCTTCCCGGCATCTCATTATGTGGTATCACAGGAGAAGATCAAGGCAGCCTGCGACAATATCGAAGAAGAGATGAAGGAGCGGGTGCAGTTTTTCAAAGGCGAAGACAAGCTGATCGAGGCACAGCGGATCGCGGAGCGGACGAATTTCGATATCGAGATGCTCCGGGAGACCGGATTCTGTTCCGGCATCGAGAATTATTCCAGACATCTGAACGGACTCCCTGCGGGGGCACCGCCCATGACGCTGCTGGACTTTTTCCCGGATGATTTTCTGATCATCGTGGATGAGTCACATATGACGATTCCACAGATCCGGGGCATGTATGCCGGTGACCGTTCGAGAAAACAGACACTGGTAGACTATGGCTTCCGTCTGCCCTCTGCACTGGACAACAGACCGCTTAATTTTGAAGAATTTGAGTCGCATATTGATCAGATGATGTTCGTATCCGCGACACCTTCCGATTATGAGAAGGAGCATGAGCTGCTCAGAACAGAGCAGATCATCCGTCCGACAGGACTGCTGGATCCGGAAGTACAGGTACGCCCTGTGGAAGGACAGATCGATGACCTGATCGGAGAAGTAAATAAAGAGATTGAAAAACACCATAAGGTACTGATCACCACGCTGACCAAGCGTATGGCGGAAGACCTGACAGACTATATGAAGGAAGTCGGTATCCGGGTAAAATATCTGCATTCCGACATTGATACGCTGGAGCGTGCCCAGATCATCCGTGATATGCGACTGGATGTATTTGATGTGCTGGTAGGCATTAACCTCCTGAGAGAGGGACTGGATATTCCGGAGATCACACTGGTAGCGATCCTGGATGCGGACAAGGAAGGGTTCCTAAGAAGTGCAACATCCCTGATCCAGACCATCGGCCGTGCCGCACGTAATGCGGAGGGACATGTCATCATGTATGCCGACACGATCACGGATTCCATGCGGGAAGCGCTGGACGAGACCAACAGACGTCGCGAGATCCAGATGAAGTATAACGAAGAACATGGCATTACCCCGCAGACGATCAAAAAGGCGGTGCGGGATCTCATCAGCATCTCCAGGGTGATCGCCAAGGAGGAGGTACGCTTCGAGAAGGATCCGGAATCCATGACGAAGAAGGAACTGGAGAAGCTCATCGGCGAGATCCAGAAGAAGATGCAGAAGGCAGCGGCAGACCTGAACTTCGAGGCGGCGGCAGAACTTAGAGATAAAATGCTTGAATTAAAGAAACAATTAAATGATATGGAATGATATGAAATAAGAAAGGCAAGACAATGGAAGAAGCAAAGAAGATGCGCCCCCGGGAGTACATTAAGATCAGGGGCGCCAATGAACATAATCTGAAAAACATTAATGTGGACATTCCCAGAAATGAACTGGTGGTACTCACCGGGATGTCCGGTTCCGGAAAGTCTTCCCTGGCATTTGATACGATCTATGCCGAGGGACAGAGGCGTTATATGGAATCTCTGTCCTCCTACGCGAGACAGTTCCTGGGGCAGATGGAGAAACCCAACGTAGAAAGCATCGAGGGACTGTCTCCCGCCATTTCCATCGATCAGAAGTCGACCAACCGTAACCCTCGTTCCACTGTGGGTACGGTAACGGAGATCTATGATTACTTCCGTCTGTTGTATGCGAGGATCGGTATTCCCCACTGCCCGAAGTGCGGCAGGGAGATTTCCAAACAGACTGTGGATCAGATGGTAGACCAGATCATGAACATGGGAGAAGGTACGAAGATCCAGCTGCTGGCCCCCGTGGTCAGAGGCCGTAAGGGCGAGCATGCCAAAGTGCTGGAGCGTGCCAAGAGAAGCGGTTATGTCAGGGTACGGATCGACGGCAGTATGTATGAACTGACGGAAGAGATCAAACTGGATAAAAATATCAAGCACAATATCGACATCGTGGTAGACCGTCTGGTGGTAAGGGATGGTATTCAGCGCCGTCTGACAGATTCCATTGAAAACGTACTGGAGCTGGCCGAAGGCCTGTTGGTGGTAGATGTGATCGGTGGCGAGCCGGTGACCTTCAGCCAGAGCTTCTCCTGTCCGGACTGCGGCATCAGTGTCAGCGAAGTGGAGCCGAGAAGCTTCTCCTTCAACAATCCCTTCGGTGCCTGCCCGGTATGTTTTGGACTGGGTTACAAGATGGAGTTTGACGAGGATCTGATGATCCCGGACAAGAGACTCAGCATCAATCAGGGAGCGATCACCGTGATGGGGTGGCAGTCCTGCGCGGACAAGGGCAGTTTTACCAATGCCATATTGCAGGCACTGGCCAAGGAATATCATTTTGACCTGGACACGCCTTTTGAAGAGTACCCGCAGAAAATTCATGATATCCTGATCCATGGAACCAATGGTAAGGAAGTTATGGTACATTATACCGGCCAGCGCGGAAGTGGTGTGTATCCGGTAGCATTCGAAGGACTGATCAAAAATGTGGAGCGTCGTTATCGCGAGACTGCATCCGAAAGCTCCAAACAGGAATACGAAACCTTTATGCGCATTACTCCCTGTAAAGAGTGTAAGGGAATGCGTCTGAAGAAGGAATCCCTGGCAGTTACGGTATGCGATAAAAATATTTACGAGATCACTTCCATGTCCATCCGTGACCTACAGAAGTTTTTAGATACCATGATACTGACGAAACAGCAGCAGTTCATCGGAGAGAGAGTCCTGAAGGAGATCCGCGCCAGAGTGGGATTCCTGGTGGATGTAGGACTGGATTATCTGTCCCTGGCCAGAGCTACCGCTACCCTGTCCGGTGGTGAGGCACAGCGTATCCGCCTGGCGACCCAGATCGGTTCCGGACTGGTGGGCGTGTGCTATATTCTCGACGAGCCCAGTATCGGACTGCACCAGAGAGACAATGACAAACTGCTGAATACCCTGAAGAATCTTCGGGATCTGGGCAATACCCTGGTAGTGGTGGAACACGATGAGGATACCATGCTGGCAGCGGATTATATCGTAGATATTGGTCCCGGTGCCGGTTCCCACGGTGGCGAGGTTATCGCCTGTGGTACTGCAGAAGAGATCATGCAGATCCCGGAGTCCATTACGGGACAATACCTCAGTGGTAAAAAAAGAATTCCTGTGCCGGAGACCAGGAGAACTCCTGCCGGCTGGATCAAAGTACTGGGAGCACAGGAAAATAACCTGAAAAATGTAGATGTGGAGATCCCATTGGGCGTCATGACATGCGTTACCGGTGTGTCCGGCTCCGGAAAAAGCTCACTGGTGAATGAGATTCTCTACAAACATCTGGCGCGAGAGCTGAACCGTGCACGTTGCATTCCAGGTAAACATAAGGGAATCGAAGGCGTGGAGCAGCTGGATAAAGTCATCAACATTGACCAGTCTCCCATCGGACGTACTCCCAGATCCAATCCGGCTACCTATACCGGAGTGTTTGACCTGATCCGCGATCTGTTCGCCTCTACGGCGGATGCCAAGGCGAAGGGCTACAGCAAGGGCCGCTTCAGCTTCAATGTCAAGGGCGGACGTTGCGAAGCCTGCGGCGGTGATGGCATTATCAAGATCGAGATGCATTTTCTGCCGGACGTCTATGTGCCCTGTGAGGTCTGCGGTGGCAAACGTTACAATCGTGAGACACTGGATGTGAAATACAAGGGCAAGAGCATTTTCGACGTACTGGACATGACCGTAGAGGAAGCATTGCCTTTCTTTGAGAATGTGCCCTATATCCGCAGGAAGATCGAGACCTTATATGATGTTGGACTTTCTTATGTGAAGTTGGGACAGCCCTCTACCACGTTATCCGGCGGTGAGGCACAGCGTATCAAGCTGGCAACCGAGCTCTCCAGGAGAAGTACCGGGAAGACGATCTATATTCTCGATGAGCCTACGACAGGATTACATTTTGAAGATGTGCATAAGCTGGTGGAAATCCTCCACAGACTGGCAGACGGCGGCAATACGGTAGTTGTCATCGAGCATAATCTGGATGTGATCAAGACCGCAGACTATATCATTGATATGGGACCGGAAGGCGGCGACCGCGGCGGCACCGTGATCGCACAGGGTACTCCGGAAGAGATCGTAAAGGTGAAAAAATCCTATACCGGCTACTATGTGAAAAAGATGTTGGAGAAGGAGTTACGATAACTATTCAGCCCCCATTCGCAAAAATTCGACAAATATTCGATGATATTTGCATGGTTCTGAATAGTTATAAAAATTAATAATTACCCTCTATGAAAATGGGAAAAATTCAGTTATAATATGATGTATATGACTAAAATAGCGTGTAGAGTCTAAACTTATATATAGATTGATACCATCGGAAAGGGGTAGAATAGAAAATGCAGTGCACAGACATCGGAATTGATTTAGGTACCGCCAGCATTCTGGTATACATCAGAGGAAAGGGAGTCGTATTAAAGGAGCCCTCTGTTGTAGCTTTTGATAGAGACACGAACAAGATTAAAGCCATCGGAGAGGATGCACGCCTGATGCTGGGAAGAACTCCCGGCAATATCGTAGCGGTAAGACCCTTACGTCAGGGTGTTATCTCCGACTATACCGTAACTGAGAAAATGATGAAGTATTTTATCCAGAAGGCTCTGGGTAAGAGAACCTTCCGTAAGCCCCGTATCGCGGTCTGCGTACCCAGCGGCGTTACGGAAGTAGAGAAGAAAGCCGTAGAAGATGCTACCTATCAGGCAGGTGCCAGAGAGGTATCCATCATTGAAGAACCCATTGCAGCAGCAATCGGTGCCGGAATTGATATCTCCAAGCCCTGCGGTAACATGATCGTGGATATCGGCGGTGGTACTTCCGATATCGCCGTGATCTCTCTGGGAGGTACGGTAGTCAGCGCTTCCATCAAGATCGCCGGAGATGATTTCGACGAAGCCATTGTTCGTTATATGCGTAAGAAACACAATCTGCTCATCGGTGAGAGAACCGCAGAAGATCTGAAGATCAAGATCGGTTCCTGCTATAAGAGAGCGGAAGTGGATTATATGGATGTCAGAGGACGTAACCTGGTAACCGGTCTGCCGAAGACCGTCAAGGTATCTTCCGAGGAGACAGAGGAAGCTCTGCGCGAGACCACAGCACAGATCGTGGAGACCATTCACAGTGTTCTGGAGAAGACTCCCCCTGAGCTGGCAGCGGATATTGCCGACAGAGGGATCGTGCTGACCGGAGGCGGAAGCTTACTGCGCGGTCTGGAGGATCTGATCTCTGCCAAGACAGGGATCAATACCATGACAGCTGAGGATCCCATGACAGCAGTAGCCATCGGAACCGGTAAATACGTAGAGTTCCTTGCAGGATACAGAGATAATTAATGAAGCAAATGGCAGGATGCCGGACATTTGTCGAAGGATCGATATCGCAAATGGAGGATACAAATGGTTAAAGGATTATACACCGCATACACGGGTATGATAAACGAGCAGAACCGAATGGATATCATGACCAACAATCTGGCCAATGCATCTACCGTCGGCTATAAAAAGGAAGGCTCCACCAGCCAGTCCTTTGATGATGTGCTGACAGTTAAGATCAAGGACCAGTCCGTAGGCATGCGAAATGTGCAGAGACTGGGAGTGAAGAATCCCGGAGTTAAGATCGGTGAGAATTATACAGACTATTCCCAGGGATCTTTCCGCATCACGGGCAATACGTATGATCTTGCTTTGTCGGGAGAAGGCTTTTTTGCCATTGAATTTACGAACAAGGCCGGAGAGACAGATACCAAATATACCCGCGCCGGTCAATTCACACTGAACAAGGACGGCTATCTGGTGACAGAAGAGGGTGACTATGTCCTGGATACACAGAACAGACGGATCCGGCTGAATACTCTGATCGATTCTTCCATCACAGATGACGGCACGATCTACCAGAATGGTCAGGCAGTGGCTAAGATCCAGGTGACAGATTTCGAAGATTATGATTATCTGGAAAAATACGGCGAGACCTACTATCAGCCAATTCAGGGAGCCAAAACGATTGCGGCAAAAGCACAGGTGAAATCCGGCTATCTGGAAATGGCAAATGTGCAGATCGTATCGGAAATGGTGAATCTGATCTCCATTACCCGGGCATATGAGTCAAATCAGAAGGTAGTGCAGACGATCGACGATACACTGGACGTAGCAGTGAACCAGATTGGCAGAGTACAGTAATCTAAAATAAAAAAGAGCCGATATATATAATGATGCCAGGGTCAAAAGGTCTAAGCCCACATGAGCTTGCTCATAGGTGGGTGAAAGACCTTAGGACCCGCCCCGATATGAGCATAAAAGTGGGATGATAATCCCACGATATGCGAATAGAGGGTAGGATTGTGGGAGTGCGTAGCACGGAGCAATCCGTAGGCATCAATGTCGGGGGGCAAAAGCACCCGACCTTGATACACAACTTTCAGGATGGAAAACCGGATCATGGATGATATCAGAGACAGCGTGAGAGGAGACTACATATGGTCAGAAGCTTATGGACGGCAGCGACCGGCATGATCGCACAACAGACAAATGTGGATACCATTGCCAATAACCTGGCAAATGTCAACACCACAGGCTATAAGACACAGGTGAATGAATTTAAGAGCCTGTTATATCAAAACATCCAGACGAAAACAACCTCCGCTAATGGGGATGCGAAACCGAGCAGTGCACAGGTGGGACTGGGCGTACGGAATGCTTCCATCAGTTCCGTGTTTAAGGAAGGAAGCCTGACGGCATCCGACAGCGACACCGCATTTGCAATTGACGGTAAGGGATTTTTCGCAGTTCGCGGTGCGGACGGCAATACCTATTATACGAGAAATGGTAATCTGAAGTTTACCCTGGCTTCGAACGGTGGCAATATGCTGGCAACCTCAGAGGGACTTCCGGTACTGGATACGCAGGGACGTCCCATTGTCCTTAGTAATAACTATGTAATGAGCAAGGTTACTGTCAGCAAGGACGGCAGCCTCTGCTATCCGGATGCACAGAACAATCCGCAACCCATCGGTATTACGATCGGCGTATTCCAGTTCAACAATCCGAACGGCCTGGAGAGACTGGCAGACAGCTTGTATCAGCAGACAGCAGCCAGTGGACAGGCGATCAACGAAGCTACCAATAATAATGTGGAACGAAGCAGTATCATCCAGGGATATCTGGAAAGCTCCAACGTACAGGTAGTGGATGAGATGGTCAATATGATCGTGGCACAGAGAGCTTATGAACTGAACTCCAAAGCCATTACGGCATCCGATGAAATGCTGCAACAGGCTAACAACCTGCGTAGGTAATGAGAAATGTCAAACCGTAAGATGACAATTTGCCTGCTCGCAGGCAAAAGTGTCAGATTGCGGTTTGATAGGGCGAATGCCCGACATCGAAGGAAACGCAAAGCGTTTTCGAGATGCATTGCTCATTACCGTGGAATATAGAAATATTAAAGCGAAAGATGACATCGAAGGAAACGCAAAGCGTTTTCGAGATGCATTGCTCATTACCGTGGAATCTAGAAAGGCTAAATTATGGATATTAGCAGTTTATACGGAAGCTCTGCGCTGGACAGCACCGCTTACACCAATGTAGCGAACCAGACGGCTTCCAAATTACAGGATAAATTGAACAGCTCCGATTATTCGAAGGCAACAGATGATGAACTCATGGATGCCTGCAAACAGTTTGAATCCTATTTTTTGGAGCAGATGTTCAAAGAAATGATGAAGACCATTCCGGAGAGCGAGGATACTTCTTCCTCCAATTCCCAGCTGATGGACTATTATAAGGATGAAATGGTACAGCAGATCGCATCGGATTCCACAGAGCAGAACAGTTTGGGACTGGCACAGATGCTTTATGAGCAAATGAAGCGCAATTATAATCTTGAGTAAGTATTTCGGGCTGCCGTTCCCGGCGGCCCTTTTCTTTATCTTTTACCGCAACCGCGGCATTTTCCGGGCATTTCGCAGAGAACAGCCACAAATACACAGCAGAATGAGGAATAAAAATGGAAAGCATTACAGGATATGTAGATCATATTGTCTTTCAGAACAGTGAAAATGGATATACCGTCATGATACTGATGATGGAAGGGGAAGAAGTGACCTGTGTCGGCATGTGTAAGGGCCTGGGACAGGGAGAAAATATCACTGCCGAAGGGGAGTATATAGAGCATCCGGTGTATGGAAGACAGTTTAAAATACAGAACTACGAGACGGTGACCCCCACGGATCGTGTAGGAATGGAAAGATATCTGGGATCCGGTGCGATCCGCGGAGTGGGAGAGGCACTGGCGGCCCGTATTGTGAAAAAATTCGGCGATGACACGTTCCGGATCATAGAAGAAGAGCCGGAGCGTCTGGCGGAAGTGAAGGGTATCAGCGAACGAAAAGCACAGGAGATCGCCATCCAGATGGAAGAAAAAAAGGATCTTCGGGAAGCGCTGGTATATTTGCAGCAATACGGCATCAGTAATACACTGGCGGTAAAAATATATAATACTTATGGTGCGGAAATGTATAGCGTCATGCGGGAAAATCCGTATCGTCTGGCAGAGGATGTGAGCGGCGTCGGATTCCGGATCGCGGATGAGATCGCGGGAAGGATCGGAATTCACACGGACTCGGATTATCGTATCCGCAGTGGAATCTTGTATACGCTGTTACAGGCGGTAGGAGAAGGGCACTGTTATCTGCCATTGGAGCAATTGCTCTGCCGTGGAGCGGAACTATTGGGAGTGACAGAGGATAACATCCGTCCGCAGGTGGATAATCTGATCGTGGACCGGAAGCTGGTGGCGAAAGGAGAAGCGGTGTTTGCGGCACCTTATTATTATGCGGAACTGAATTGTGCCAATATGCTGCGGAATCTGAATATTCCCATGGCAGAATCGGAGAATCTGCCGTCACAGGACATGGCAATCCGCAAGAGACTGGAGCGGATGGCGGAAAATCTGTCCATGGAACTGGATGAACTGCAGTTGAAAGCAGTGGAAGAAAGTATCAAAAACGGTCTTTTTATTTTATCCGGCGGTCCGGGAACCGGCAAGACAACTACCATCAATATGATCATCCGTTATTTCGAATCGGAGGGAATGGATATTTTTCTGGCAGCACCCACAGGCCGTGCGGCGAAGAGGATGACGGAAGCAACCGGATTCGAGGCTAAGACGATACACCGGCTGTTGGAACTGAACAGCGCATTATCCGGAGATGACAGCAGAAAGGCAAATTTCGAAAGAAACCAGGAGAATCCGCTGGAGGCCGATGTCGTGATCATTGATGAGATGTCCATGGTAGATATCCAGCTGTTTCAGGCGCTGTTGAAAGCAATCCTTCCGGGGACGAGACTCATCCTTGTGGGAGACGTGGATCAGCTGCCCAGCGTAGGCCCGGGACAGGTATTAAGAGACCTCATGAACAGCAAGGCGTTCCCCATGGTGACACTGGAGAAAATCTTCCGGCAGGCCGGACAAAGTGACATTGTTGTCAATGCACACCGCATCAATAAAGGAGAACAGATCGCGTTAGACAATAAATCAAAGGATTTCTTCCTGCTGGAGAGAAGTGACGTAAATGTCATATATAAACATATGATCCAGCTGATCCAGGATAAGCTGCCCCGATATGTCAATGCAACGCCGTTTGACATTCAGGTATTGACGCCCATGAGAAAGGGGAGTCTGGGATGTGAAACCTTAAACGGAATTCTGCAGCGGTATCTGAATCCGGCCGATCCCTGTAAAAAAGAGCATGCATGCGGAAATGCAGTATTCCGTGAGGGCGACAAGGTCATGCAGATCAAAAATAACTATCAGCTGGAATGGGAGATCGTCGGCAGATATAACATTCCCATAGATAAAGGCCTGGGTGTATTCAATGGAGACATGGGAAGAATACGGGAGATCAATGATACCGCTGCGACACTGACGGTAGAGTTTGATGATGGCAGACGTGTAAATTACCCATTCTCCGGACTGGAAGAACTGGAATTGTCGTATGCAATCACCATACATAAGTCCCAGGGAAGTGAATACCCGGCGGTTATTCTGCCACTTCTCGGAGGACCGAGAATGCTGTTTAACCGCAATCTTCTGTATACGGGGATCACCAGAGCCAGAAACTGTGTCACGATTCTGGGAAGCAGTGAAACAGTCCGGAATATGATCGACAATGTCAGTGAGAATCGCAGATACACTGCACTGGAGCAGAGAATCCGGGAGGTTTGTGATCTCCCCGAGATATGCTGCTTGCGGGAGGAAGCATGAAGATACTATGGCAGCTGCTGTTCCCTACGAGATGTCCGGTGTGTGACAGGATCGTAAAACCTTTCGGAGAGAAGATCTGCCTGGAATGTCTTCCGAAGCTTCGCGTGGTAACTCCACCCTGGTGTATGAAATGTGGCAAAAAGATACGGGAAGACGGAGAATTCTGCAGCGACTGCCGCCAGAAACAGCATATGTTTGATCGCTCCAGAACACTGTATGAATATGCGGCGGCCGCACCTTCCATATACCGTTTTAAATACAAGGGAAGACAGGAATACGCGGAATTCTTCGGAGAAGAAATGGGAAAATATCTGGGAGATTTTATCCGCAGCGTATCGCCGGACGTACTGGTACCGGTACCTCTGCATAAAAAGAAGCTTTCGAAGCGGGGATACAATCAGGCAGCCTGCCTGGCACGGGCCCTGGGGAAAAACATGCAGCTGCCGGTAGATGAAAAGCTGGTGAAAAGAGTGCGGAATACGGCGCCTATGAAGCGGTTAAATCCCGCGGAAAGGCAAAATAATTTGAAAAAGGCTTTTAATATAGGCAGAAATGATGTAAAATTATATGACCGGATTATTCTGGTGGATGATATTTATACGACAGGTACCACGCTGGATGAGATCGCAGCTTTGCTGAAATCCCATGGCGTATCCGAAGTGTATTGCGTTACGCTGGCCTGTGGGGCCGGATTATGATGAGGAAGGTGTGAAGTATAATGAATATAAGAAATTGCAGAATGTGCGGACATATATTTAATTATGTAGCAGGTCCGATCCTGTGTCCTCATTGCAGAGAAAAAATGGAAGCAAAGTTCCAGGAAGTAAAAGAATATATCCGCGCGAATCCCGGAGTGGGAATACAGGATGTGGCAGAGAACTGCGATGTGGAACCCTCACAGATCCAACAGTGGCTCAGAGAAGAGAGACTGGAGCTGACAGAAGGATCCGCAATCTATCTGCAGTGTGAAAAGTGCGGCGCACCGATCCGCAGCGGAAGATTTTGCGAAAAATGTAAGTATGAGATGTCCATGGATCTCCAGAGTGTGCTGCCCAAAAAGCCTGTAGGAACGCAGACCACCAGAATCTCTAGGGACGGAGAACGGATGCGTTATCTGTAGGCATCCGCAGACGGAGGAGTTATGCTGAACGAAGAAAAGATCATATTGATGACCCAAATGGCATCTTATGAAGAAAACGAAGGCAAAAAGAACATGGCGATCGGCCGGTATTTTCGCAGTGACTACATTGCGATACAGGTATTGAAATCCGTATTGTGTGCCACGATCGCCTATGCGGTCTGTTTTGCTCTGTTTATTTTTTACGATTTTGAGACCTTTATGCAGGACATTTATAAAATGGATCTGGTCAGTTTTGCCAAAAATGTTCTGATGTATTATGGAATCACGGTAGTGGTATACGGAATTGCCTCCTACCTGATCTGCTCTTTGCGTTATGCCAGGGCGAAAAAAAGCCTGAAATGCTATTATAATAATCTGAAAAAGCTGAATTCTATATATAATGAGTAGGCAGCAGATTAATTTGGAGGAAATATGACTGCGTTACTGGAATTAAGAGAAAATCTGAAAAAGATATACAGCCGGAATGAAGCGTTTATTACACCGGTGATCAAGTTCCTGCTCAGCTTCATCGTGCTGAGTATCATAAACGGTAAAATGGGTTACATGACAAAACTGGACAATATGGCGATCGTACTGATCGTTTCTCTGCTATGTTCCTTTTTGCCTACCGGATTTATTGTACTATTTGCCATGATGTTCTCTCTGCTGCATATGTATGCGTTGTCTCTGGAGACAGCTGCAGTGGGACTGGTAGTATTCTTACTGCTGTATCTGCTGTTCCTGCGTTTCACGGCGAAGGAAGCAATGGTAGTGGTGCTGACACCGGTGCTGTGTATGCTGAAGCTTCCCTATGTGATGCCGGTGGCTATGGGACTGATCGGCACTCCCGCTTCCTGCGTATCGGTAAGCTGCGGCGTTGTGGTATATTATCTGCTTCAGACAGTGATCACCAATGCACCTACGATCAATTCCATGGGTGCGGAAGAGGCTACGGCGAAGCTGCGTCTGCTGATCGACGGCATTTTGGGAAGCAAGGCTATGCTGGTAACCATCGTGGCATTTACCATTACGGTGGTCGTAGTATATCTCATTCGCAGAATGAGTGTGGATCATTCCTGGACCATCGCAATGATCGCCGGAGTCATGATAGAAGTACTGATCCTGCTGGTGGGGGATCTTATGTATGATACCAACCTTTCTATCTTCAGTGCGCTGCTGGGAGCGGTTGTTACTGTGCTGGTATGTAAGGCGATAGAATTTTTCCGGTTCTGCCTGGATTACAGCAGGACGGAAAAGGTGCAGTTTGAAGATGATGAGTATTATTATTATGTAAAAGCGGTACCGAAGATGACTGTTGCGGCACCGACCAATACTGTGAAAAAGATCAACACCCAGCGCCGGCCGGCAAACCAGACGGCCCATCCTGCTGGGCAGGGCAGACCTTCCGGCCAGAGCCGGAGTGGCGGACAGAATATCAGAAGTGCGGAAGGATCCGCAAGAAGTGTAGTAACAGAGCGTACAGCGCCTGCCAGAAGCAGCGCTCCTTATGGACAGCAAAATCCTTACCGCGGACGTGAAATGACCGGCGGCAGAAGCGTTACCATAAGCAGTGACCATATGGCGCAGGACGACTCGGACGATTACGAAGAATTGTTCTGAAGGGATTAATGAAAAATGCAGTTGTGGGATAAGCTGGCAGAATATGCGAAAAACTTCAGCAGTTACCGTACGACCATGGATTTCGGCGATGTGGCGGAGATCCTGATCATTGCGGTATTACTGTATTATACATTGGTATGGATGAAGACGACCCGGGCATGGATATTGCTTAAGGGTCTGATTGTCATCCTTGTTTTTTTGCTGCTGGCTTATTTTTTCCGGATGACAACGATACTGTGGATGGCGCAGAATGTGCTGGGGTTTGCGGTGACGGCATTGATCGTGGTGCTGCAGCCTGAGCTGAGGAAGGCATTGGAAGAGCTGGGCAAGAAAAACATTATCAGCTCTGTGCTGCCGTTTGACAACAGCCACCGCGTGAATGAAGAATTCTCGGAGAAGACGATCAACGAGATCACCAAAGCCTGTGTGGAGATGGGCAAGGTAAGGACGGGAGCCCTGATCGTGATCGAACAGAAGGTATCTCTGCGTGATTACGAGAGAACCGGTATCGATGTGGACGGTATTGTTACCAGCCAGCTGCTGATCAATATATTTGAACATAATACACCGCTGCATGACGGAGCGGTGATCATACAGGGGAACAGAGTGGTATCCGCCACCTGCTATCTGCCGTTGTCTGACAATCTGGGACTGAGCAAGGAGCTGGGAACCAGACACCGGGCCGGTGTGGGTATCTCAGAGATCACGGATTCCCTGACGATCATTGTGTCCGAGGAGACCGGCAAGATCAGTGTGGCTTATGAAGGTGAGCTGGAACGTAATCTCGATGCGGATTCCCTGCGTGACAGAATGCATAAGATCCTGAACAACCCCGTAGAGGAACACAAGAATCTGCGAATCTGGAAGGGAAGGAGCCGAGACAAAAAATGAAAAAATTATTGACACGTAATCTGGGACTGAAGCTTGCTTCTCTGTTACTTGCTTTTGTACTGTGGTTCCTGGTGGCGCAGATTTACGACCCTAAGGATACAGTCACCTTTAACAATATCCAGGTCCGTCTGATCAATACAGAACTCCTGGATGAAGAAGGAAAAGTATACGAGGTCCTGGACAACAGCAATCTGGTCCGGGTGACGGTTACCGGACCGCAGAGCATCGTGAAATCCGAGCTGCGCAGAAGTGATATCGTAGCGGAAGCGGATATGAGTAAGCTGACAGATATCAATACGATCGCGATCACCTATTATTGTGAGAATATCAGTAATGATTCTGTGGAGATCAAAGGGAATCACGATTCCGTGCGGCTGAACGTGGAAGATAAGACCAGCAAATGGATCAAGCTGGAGAGTAATACCATCGGCGATGTGGCCTCCGGTTACATGATCGGGAATGTGACACTGGATCAGACGAATATCGAAGTGACTGGACCGAAATCCGCTATTTCGCAGGTGGATCATGCCGGGGTGGATATCAATGTGACGGATTCCACCACCAGCCTGTCGGCAAATGTGGACATCAAGCTGTATGATGCGGACGATAACGAACTGACACTGGAAAGCGTTAAGAAGAATGTCGATTCCGCATATATGACGGTAGAAGTACTGGCAACGAAGGAAGTTCCGGTAGAAATAGAATACATGGGTGTACCCGAGGATGGCTATATGGCTACCGGAGAGGTGGAGAGCAGCGTACCCACAGTCAGGATCGCGGGAACCGTATCCACACTGGTGGGAATTTCAGCGATTACCGTGCCGGAGGACCGTATGAATATTACGGGACAGACCGATAATCTGGTGGACATCATCAACCTGAAGGAATACTTGCCGTCGAATGTCAGACTGGCGGATAAGAGCTTTGATGGCAAGATCACGGCTACAGTCTACATTGAACCGATCGTCAGCAAGGATCTCACGGTAGCAGCAGAAAATATTTCTGTCACAGGAGTACCGGACGGCATGGAAGCAGAGATCACTTCCACGGCAGAGGAATACAATATTACAGTATCCGGATTGTCCAGGGATGTCAGCATACTGCACGACAGCAGCGTGACGGGCATTTTGAACCTGACGCAATGGATGGAGGATAACGGTGTGGAAGAACTGACACCGGGCACCTATACCATACCGGTAACCTTTAATCTGGCAGAGGATATTACGGTAACCCCGGATATCAATATCCATATCCGCCTGAAAAATGCAGATACTGATAATCAATAAATAAAAAAGCAATATGTCGTGAAGAGCGACGGAATGAGAGGACTTTTACAATGGCTAGAATGTTTGGAACAGACGGTGTACGTGGTATTGCCAATGAGGAACTGACTCCCCTGCTGGCGATGCAGTTAGGTCAGGCCGGAGCTTATGTGCTCACTAAGGAAAATGAGCATAAACCCACCATCATGGTAGGCTGCGATACCAGAATTTCCGGAGATATGCTGGCAAATGCCCTGATGGCAGGAGCCTGTTCGGTAGGTGCCAACTGCATCTATGTAGGAGTGATCCCGACCCCGGCAGTGGCTTATCTGACGAAAAAATACAAAGTAGATGCGGGAGTTGTGATCTCCGCCTCTCACAATCCGGTGGAATTTAACGGAATCAAGTTCTTCGACGGCAACGGTTATAAGCTTCCGGATGCTATGGAGGATGAGATCGAGGCTCTGATCCGGAACAATATGCCCGGTATCAAGTTCCCGATCGGACCCGGTGTCGGCAAGATCAAATACCGCACGGATGCCAGAGAAGAATACATTAACCATGCGATGAGAGCGGTAAATGTGGATCTGACCGGACTGAAGATCGTAGTGGACTGTGCGGAAGGTGCATCTTTCTACACTTCCGTGGAATGTCTGAAGGAACTGGGCGGCAGCGTGGTAGCCATTCATAACAACCCGGACGGTACCAATATCAATGCCAACTGCGGATCTACCCATATGGAAGAGCTGCAGGCGAGAGTAGTCTATGAGAAGGCAAATGTCGGTCTGGCATTTGACGGTGACGCAGACAGACTGTTAGCTGTAGATGAAAATGGTAAGATCGTAGACGGTGACCAGATCATGGCAATCGTCGGTAACTTTATGAAGAGCAAGGGAACCCTGAAAAAGGACACCATCGTAGCAACCGTAATGAGTAATCTGGGATTCTTCCTGATGGCTGAGAAGAACGGCATCACCATGGAGAAGACCAAGGTAGGCGACCGTTATGTATTGGAACGTATGAAGGAAATTGGTGCAAGTCTCGGCGGAGAACAGTCCGGACACATCATTTTCCTGGATGAGAATACCACCGGTGACGGACTGCTCAGTGCCCTGCATCTGTTACAGGTAATGGTGGAGACCGGCAAGCCGCTGTCCGAGCTGGCACGGGTCATGGAAGTACTGCCCCAGGCACTGGTAAATGCCAAGGTAGCCAACCATAAAAAAGAAAAATACATGGAATATCCCGAGATTGCCGAGGCCATTCAGAAGCTGGAGGAGAAGTTCGCCGGAGAAGGCCGTGTCCTGATCCGCCCCTCCGGAACAGAGCCTCTGGTAAGAGTTATGATCGAAGGAAAAGACCAGAAGGTGATCCAGGAGGAAGCACAGAGACTTGCCAGCCTGATACAGGATATCATGTTCTAAACAGACAGAATACGAAAGATGTCTTGGAAAAGTTCTTGTGAATGAATTGCATTCATGCTATGATAAGAATGTAATTCGTATGTAATGGATCTGTAAATTCATAAGAATGTCAGAAGAAATAATGCATATTAATATAGATATTGGAGGGTTTATGATATGGTAAGTCAGAAAGTTGTAATCAAGAATCCTACGGGCCTGCACCTGCGCCCCGCCGGAATTCTGTGCAAGGAGGCCATGCAGTTCAAGTCTCTGATCACTTTCAAATTCCGTGAGAACACGGCCAACGCCAAGAGTGTGTTGAGCGTATTGGGAGCGTGTGTAAAGTGCGGAGATGAGATCGAATTCGTATGCGAAGGCGAGGATGAGGCAGAGGCACTGAAGACACTGGTAGAAGCTGTAGAGAATGGTCTTGGGGAATAGACCACAGCAGAAAATAAGAGGCTGTGTATCCTTGCGGTGCACAGCTTTTTCTATGACATGAGGGAGAGATAACATGGAAGAAAAAAGTATGAAGAAGAGTTTTTCCAGTCTGGGCTGGAGGTTCCTGATCGGAACATTGATCATCTACGCAGTGCAGATGGTGGTCGGAGCCATTGTGGGTCTGGTAAAACCGGAGTGGCTGGAAAATACGACCATCAACCTGATTCTTGCTGTCCTGCCGTTGTATCTGATCGGCATGCCGGTACTGATCGCACTGGTCAGACAGCTGCCGGGGGAAGCCCCTGTGAAAAAAAGCATAAACCCCGGACAGTTCATTGTGGCACTGATCATGTGCTATGCATTGATGTATTGCGGCAACCTGGTGGGAACACTGATCACTACGGTAGTCGGCGCACTGAAAGGCTCGGAAGTAGATAATGCCCTTATGGCCTATGCAACAGAGTCCAATATGATGGTTACCTTTCTCTATATGGTGATCTGCGCACCGATCCTGGAAGAATATATTTTCCGTAAGCTGATCGTGGATCGCACCGTAAAATACGGTCAGGGAGTGGCGATTGTCCTGTCCGGCCTGATGTTCGGACTGTTCCATGGCAACCTGAACCAGTTCGCGTATGCAATGCTGCTGGGAATGTTCCTGGCATTTCTGTATGTGAAGACCGGCAACCTGAAGGTTACTATCGGTTTACATATGTGTATCAACTTTATGGGCGCAGTGGTAAGCGTTCTGCTGTTGAAGGCGATTCATCTGGACGAATACCAGGAGATCGTCATGAACGGTGGGGATGCGCAGGCGATCATGGATTTCATGATGGCGTATCTGCCGGGCTGGATCGGCTATATGGTCTATGTATTGTTTATTCTGGCAGCAGTGATCACCGGAATTGTTCTGTTTATTGTCTTCCGTAAAAGATTTGCCGTGGAGCCGGGACAGATCCCCAGGGGACAGAGATTCAAAACTGTCATCTGTAATCCCGGAATGCTCTGCTACTGCATTTTCTGGATCGTGATGATCCTTCTGCAGATGTTCCCGGAGATCGTGCAGCTGCTGTTGGGAATCTCTCCGCTGTCCCTGTAAATACGTTTCACAGGGGGCTGACAGCTGGGAGCAGACAAAGGAGATAGGATACATGTACGCATTTGACAGCAGAATACGTTACAGTGAGACGGACAGCGAAGGGGAACTTACGCTGGATGCACTGCTGAATTATTTTCAGGACTGTTCCACCTTCCATTCGGAAGATGTGGGACTGGGGATCGGCTATATGAAGGAGATCGGACAGGTCTGGGTATTATCCTCCTGGCAGATCGTTGTGAATCGTTATCCGCAATTAGGGGAAAAAGTCAGGATCGTAACCCTGCCCTATGAACTAAAAGCATTTCTGGGATACCGTAATTTTGCCATGCTGGATGAAAAAGGTGAATATATCGCGAAGGCTAACTCCCTATGGAGTCTTCTGGATGTCGCCACGGGCAAGCCGGTGATGGTAAATGAAGATATGCGCAGAGGCTATGGGATCGACGAAAAGCTGGACATGGACTATGCCCCCCGCAAGATCACCGTACCGGAGGGTGGACAGCTGCTGGAACCTATCGTGGTGAAAAAGCATCATCTGGACACCAACCATCACGTGAATAACGGGCAATATGTGAACATTGCCATGGAATATCTGCCGGATGATTTTGTGATCCGCCAGATGCGTGCAGAATATAAAAAACAGGCATTTCTGGAGGATGTGCTGCATCCTTATGTAGTGCAGACAGAGAACGGATATATCATCTGCCTGCAGGATGAGGAAGGCAGACTCTATGTATCTGTAGAATTTCTACGATAGTAGTGATAATAGCAGAAGGAAAAGAAACCGATAACTGAGCAAAAGCTGTGAAACAGACAGAACAGGAGAAAACGTGGAACTGAAATTAGGCGAAAAACAGACGCTGGTAATTGTGAAAAAAGTAGAATTCGGAGTCTATCTGGCAACGAAGGAAGCACCGGATGACAAAGTGCTCCTGCCGGCTAAACAGGTTCCTGCCGGAGCAAAGGTGGGGGATGAGGTGGAGGTATTCCTGTATCGGGATTCCAACGACCGCCTGATCGCCACGACCAGAACTCCCAGATTAATCATGGGACAGGTGGCACTTTTGACGGTGGTACAGATCGGAAAAGTGGGTGCATTCCTGGACTGGGGACTGGAGAAGGATCTGTTCCTGCCCTTCAAGCAGCAGACTCGCAAAGTAAAAGCGGGAGATCAGGTGCTGGCTTCCCTCTATATCGACAAAAGCGGCAGACTCTGCGCTACCATGAATGTCTACGAACATCTGTGCACGGACAGCCCTTATAAAAAAGATGACAAGGTGACAGGAAGAATCTATGAGATCAGCAAAAATTTCGGTGCATTCGTAGCGGTGGATGACTGCTTCTCCGCACTCATCCCGAAAAAAGAACTCTTTGGTGCCACAGAGCCGCCGAAGATCGGAGAACAGGTGACCGCCCGCGTTGTAAAAGTATTGGAAGACGGTAAACTCACACTAAGCATCCGGGAAAAGGCATATCTGCAGATCCAGAAGGATGCGGAGAAGATCGAAAAATTGCTGGACAGCTATGAAGGCTCCCTGCCTTTTAACGATAAGGCAACACCGGAGGTCATTACCCATGAGACCGGCATGAGCAAGAACGAGTTCAAACGTGCCGTGGGACACCTGCTGAAGGAAGGCAAAATTCAGATCACGGAGAAAAATATCCGCAGAATCTGACGTTGTAATCGTTGACGGAAAGTGATACAATAACATTACCCGAAGGGTGCAGACAAGGAGGTGTTCCAATGGATATCGCAGGATTATCAATGGCAATGGCATCTACCAACTTACAGAATAAAGTGGGAACAGCAATGCTGGGCAAGGCAATGGATACGAACGAAGCTCTGGGCCAGGGACTGGTACAGATGATCGATTCCGCAGCCATGGAGCGTAGCGTGACACCGGAGCTGGGTGCCAATATAGACTTACGACTGTAATATAATAAACGCTAAGACAAAAAGAGTTCGGAATATTAGTTTTCCGAACTCTTTTTTTACGCTTATTTGAAAATAAAATAGCATTTTTACTAAAAAGTGCATAAAAAACTATTGCAATTTTACCAGTTTTTTTGTAAATTTGTATTATGTATGATATGAGGGATACGCTCTCGTATCATTTTTCCGGGGGAACAGCGAAAGAGAATTATAGTTGGGGACTGAAGGAGCAGAAGATGATATCGAATCAGATTTTACAGAACACCATTGAAGGACTGAAAGGAATCGCCAGAGTCGAACTGTGCGTCATGGATGTGGATGGCAAGGAAGTAGCGGCCACCATGGATATGGGGAACTGTTCTAAGCCTGCGGTGGAATTCGCAGCATCACCGGCTGATTCTCAGGAGATCCAGGGATATCAGTATTTCAAGATCTATGACGAACAGCAGCTGGAGTATATTCTCGTAGCCGGCGGTACCGGTGAAGATGTCTATATGATCGGCAAAATGGTTGCTTTCCAGATCCAGAATCTGCTGGTAGCTTATAAAGAAAGATTTGATAAGGATAACTTCATCAAGAACCTGCTGTTGGACAATCTGCTGCTGGTGGATATCTACAGTCGTTCCAAGAAGCTGCACATCCAGACCGATGTCCCCAGAGTGGTTATGATCGTGGAATCCGCAGGCGGCAAGGATAATAACGTCCTGGAGATTGCCAGAACCCATTTCGGTTCCAATAGCAAGGATTTCATCACGGCAGTGGACGAGAGCAACGTGATCGTGGTGAAGGAGTTCTCAGAGACCGATACCGGAAAAGAGATCGAGAAGGCAGCCAGAGCGCTGGAGACCACTCTTCTGAAGGAAGGCATCCGGGACGTCCGGATCGCATACGGAACTATCGTGCATGAGATCAAGGAAGTCAGCCGTTCCTACAAGGAAGCCAAGATGGCGCTGGATGTAGGCAAGATCTTCTTCGATGAGAGAGATATTATCGCGTACAGTGAGCTGGGAATCGGCCGACTGATCTATCAGCTGCCCATTCCGCTGTGCAAGATGTTCATTCGTGAGATCTTCGGCGGCAAAAGCCCAGATGATTTCGATGAAGAGACACTGACCACGATCTATAAATTTTTCGAGAACAGCCTGAATGTGTCCGAGACCTCCAGACAGCTGTTCATCCACAGAAATACACTGGTATACCGTCTGGATAAGCTCCAGAAGAGTACCGGACTGGATCTGCGCGTATTCGAAGACGCCATCACCTTCAAGATCGCGCTGATGGTTGTAAAATATATGAAGTACATGGAAACTTATGAGTATTGATTTCTTGCAGAGTGATTTTGCGAATGAGGCTATGCAAGAAATCAATATGGTGAAATATGATGACAAGGCAGTAGAAAGGCAAGATAGCAAATGGCAAACAAAGAAGCACAAAGGCTGAAGAGAGAACGGATCATCGAGGAAAATGGCATTATTTTCCTGGACAATGTAAGCAAGTCCTATTCCACCGGATCTCCGGCACTCAACGGCGTAACGCTGAGCATCGGAAGAGGGGAATTTGTATTTATCGTAGGTGACAGCGGATCCGGTAAATCGACATTGATCAAATTACTGCTGCGGGAGCTTACATCGACCAGCGGCAGTGTTTATGTTATGGGAAATGATCTGGCGAAATTAAAGCACAGACAGATCCCCCGATTCCGTCGTAACCTGGGCGTGGTGTTCCAGGATTTCCGACTGCTGAATGACCGTAATGTTTATGAAAATGTAGCATTTGCACAGCGTATCGTGGAGACTCCTGTCAGCGAGATCCGCAGAAATGTTCCTGCAATCCTGGCTACGGTAGGGCTGGCAGGCAAATACAAAGCCAAGACCAAACAGCTCTCCGGAGGTGAGCAGCAGCGCGTGGCACTGGCCCGTGCGCTGGTGAACAATCCTTCCATACTTTTGGCGGATGAGCCCACAGGTAATCTGGATCCCAATAATTCCTGGGAGATCATGAAGCTGTTAGAGGAGATCAATGAAAGCGGCACCACGGTAGTCGTGGTAACCCATAACCGCGAAATCGTCAATGCCATGCAGAAACGAGTGATCACCATGAAAAAAGGCGTGATCATCAGCGACGAAGAGAAGGGTGGGTATATTGATGAAGATTAGTACACTTTTATATACGATCAAGCAGGGATTTGTCAATATTTTCCGAAATAAATGGTATTCCCTGGCATCTATTGCGACCATATCGGCATGCCTGTTTCTGTTTGGCCTGTTCTACTCTATCGTGGCTAACTTCCAGAACATCCTGAAGACAGCGGAGGAAGGCGTGTCTGTGACCGTATTTTTCCATAGTGAATGGGATGGCTGCGAGAGTCATACCGAGGGACAGATTCCTTCCGAACAGCAGATAGAAGAGATCGGACAGGAGATCGCCAAGCGTGCCGAGGTATCCGACGTACAGTTCAAATCCGCAGACGAGGCATGGGCTACCTTCGGACCGGACTATTTCGGCGAGGATTATGCGGAAGGTTTCCCGGAGAATCCGCTGGCGGGAGAAGACAGCTATGAGATTTTCCTGAGCGATGTGTCCATGCAGGATGCACTGGTGACCTGGCTGCAGTCCATTCCGCAGGTGCGTAAGGTCAATTATTCCGAGATGACGGCCAATACCCTGAGCGGACTGAATCTGCTGATCGCTTATGTGTCCATGGGTATTATTGTGATCCTGCTGGCTGTCAGCATCTTCCTGATCAGCAATACCGTAGCGATCGGTATCTCCGTGCGGTCGGAAGAGATCAATATCATGAAATATATCGGTGCCACGGACTTTTTCGTGCGTGCACCTTTCGTACTGGAAGGCATGCTCATCGGACTGATCGGAGCAGCCGTTCCGCTGGGACTGATCTATTCTCTGTATAATTACGCACTGAATTATATCGTGGAAAGATTCCTGGTACTCAGTGGTTTCCTGAATTTCCTGTCGGTAGATGAAGTGTTCCATTTCCTGATCCCGGTATCTCTGGGAGTCGGTGTGGGCATCGGTTTCCTGGGAAGCATATCCACCGTCAGAAAACATCTGCACGTATAATGAAGTAGTCATTCCCGGGTATCTGCATGGCAGTACCCGGGTTCTAAAATCCCGCAAACAAGTGATACGGATGGGAGTTAAATGAATAAGAATAAAAAAGGAATCCTGCTGGCACTTTGCCTGGTGTTGGCGGTCCCGGTATGCGGCAGCGGTCTGCCCGCGCAGGCTACCAGCATGTCTTCCATTACGTCAGACAGCATCCGGGAGAAACAGGATCAGATCAATCAGGCACAAAAAGAACGCGAAACGATGAAGAGCAACCTGAGCAACCTGGAACAGATCAAGAAAGATCTGGAAACCAAGAAAAGTAATCTGAAAAGTTACGTTACACAGCTGGATCAGAATCTGAGCGAGATCGAACAGAATATTGCAGACCTAAAGAGCCAGATCACAGCCAAAGAGGAAGAGATCACACAGACACAGGAGGAACTGGATGCGGCGCAGGCCAAAGAGGATGCGCAGAAGGATGCCATGATCCGTCGTATCCGTGTCATGTATGAAAAAGGAGATTCCTATATCCTGGATATGATGTTAAAGGCGGAGAGCTTCAGTGATTTCCTGAACCGGGCGGATTTCATGGATCTGGTCATGGCATATGACCGCCAGCAATGGAAAGAATTCATGGAGAACCGTAAATACATTGCACTGTGTAAGGAAGAACTGGAAGCTGAGAAACAGATCCTGGATGAAGCTAAGGCCGGGGTGGAGCAGGAGCAGGCCAATATGGAGGCCCTGATCGACCAGAAGAGCCGGGATATCACCGCCTATGAGAGCGATATTTCCAACAAAGAACAGGCGATCAAGGAGTATAAACAATCCATCGCCGATCAGGATGCAGAGATCGCAGCACTGGAGGCGGCGATCGCAGCAGAGAAAAAGAGGATCCTGGAGGCCAGCGGTACGGTGCTGACCTATGACGGTGGTGTATTCAAATTCCCGCTGGCATCCTATACCAGAATTTCGGATGATTATGGCAACCGTATCCACCCTACCCTGGGAATTGAACAGTTCCATAATGGCGTGGATTTCGCCGCACCGAAAGGAACAGCGATCTATGCAGCCTACGACGGCCAGGTGGTGGCAGCCACCTACAGCAATACCATGGGGAACTACGTCATGATCGACCATGGTGGCGGCCTGTATACGATCTATATGCATGCATCGGCACTGTATGTGTCCAGGGGTGATATCGTAGTCAGAGGGGAGACCATTGCGGCGGTAGGCTCCACCGGACGTTCCACCGGCAACCATCTGCACTTCAGTGTTCGTAAGGATGGAGCATATACTTCACCTTGGAATTACCTGTCGCAATAGTTCTGCAATCGCAGAGCGCGTGACTGCTTGCGGGCAGAGCGCTATGGCGATTAGCAGAACAAACATACATGAGCAAGTAGGACGATAGCCCGGAATGCGAATGTATGCAGCATTTCGAGAGTGCGAAGCACGGAGAAATGCGTGTTGCGATAAAGACGCGCCGTGTTGCAACGAAAGCTTGGAAAATAAAGGAGAGTATATATGGAAGAAAATAAGGAATTGGAAACGGTGACGGAGTCCCAAAGGAATGCCGGAAAGGGTTTGTTCCTCAGCGGCATTATCGTAGGATTCGCTGCGACTCTTCTCGTGGTGGGGGGCATCTTTATCGCTTTCCAGATCCATCGTATCGTTACCGTGAAGGACGATGTGTCGGCGCAGGTATCCTATGACGAGGATTCTGCTGTCAATGCCCAGACGATCAAAAAGCTGCAACTGCTGGAAGACACGGTAAAAGAGAACTTTTACTTAAGCGAGGTCACCAATGAACAGCTGGAGGACGGTATGTACCGCGGACTGATGGAGGCTCTGGATGATCCGTATTCCGAGTATTACACCGCAGAGGAACTGAACGAACTGACAGAACAGACCCAGGGAATCTATTATGGTATCGGAGCCTATGTCAGCATGGATTCCGATACGAATCTGCCGAAGATCAGCGGTGTCATCGAGGGCGCACCGGCGGCGGATGTGGACCTGCGGGCCAACGATATCATCTATGAAGTGGATGGAGTGTCCACTGCTGGCAAGACGCTGACGGAATCCGTGAGCATGATCCGCGGAGAAGCTGGCACCACGGTAGATCTGACGATTGTCAGACAGGGCGCGGGCGATTATCTGCACGTTACGGTAGAGAGAGCAAAGGTGGAGAGTCCTACCGTCAAATATGAGATGCTGGATGACAACATGGCATATATCCAGATCGTGGAATTCGATGATGTGACCATAGACCAGTTCACGGATGCATTGGCTACCGTAAAAGGATCCGATATGAAGGGACTGATCCTGGATCTGCGGGGCAACCCCGGCGGAAGCCTGGATGCAGTGGTGCAGATCGCAAGAAAGCTGCTTCCGGAGGGAATGATCGTATATACCGAAGACAAGGCGGGCAAGCGCACAGAATATACCTGCGACGGCAAGACTCCTCTCGAAGTACCGCTGGTAGTGTTGGTGGATATGAACAGTGCCAGCGCTTCCGAGATCCTGGCGGGAGCCATTCAGGACTATGGCATCGGAACCCTGGTAGGTACCACTACCTTTGGCAAGGGAATCGTACAGCAGATCATGCCGTTTACCGACGGTTCCGCCATCAAGATCACCATCAGTGCCTATTATACCCCCAACGGCCGCAATATCCACGGCACCGGTATTGAGCCAGATGTGGAATGCGAGTTTGACGGGGATGCTTACTACAACAGCGATACCCCGGTGGATAACCAGCTGGAGAAAGCAAAAGAAGTGTTAAAAGATTTGATGAAATAAAAGCTTGACAAAGCGCACAAAACTGTTTAAGATATAACCCATAAAACGAAGGCGTTTTTACCAAATCGGTAAAAGCGCCTTTTTCTGTTACATAAGTTCCTGCCCGGAACACAGAATGGAGGAGCAAAATGATCAGACTGGAAAATGTATGTAAGAATTTCGGGGATCTCCAGGTACTGAAAAATGTCAATCTGGAAGTAAAAGAAGGCGAGAAGCTGGTTATCATCGGACCCTCCGGCTCTGGGAAATCCACCACCGTGCGATGCATGAATTTCCTGGAGGAGCCTACCAGTGGTCATGTCTATATCGATGGACAGAAGCTGACGCATGCGAATAAGACCAAGATCATCCGGGAGTCCATCTCCATGGTGTTCCAGCAGTTCAATCTGTATCCGCATATGACGGTGCTTAAGAATCTCACAATAGCTCCCATGAAGCTCCATCACAAGAGCAAAAAGGAAGCTGAGGATCTGGCATATCATTATCTTGATGTAGTAGGTCTGCGGGACAAGGCACATGTATATCCCACCACACTGTCCGGAGGACAGCAGCAGAGGATCGCCATAGCGAGAGCCCTGTGTGCACAGACGAAGATCATACTATTCGATGAACCCACATCCGCACTGGATCCGGAGACAATCCAGGAAGTATTGGATGTCATGATCAAGCTGGCAAAAGAAAACATCACCATGGTGGTGGTCACCCACGAGATGGGATTCGCCAGACAGGTAGCGGACCGCGTGGTATTCATGGCAGATGGACAGATCATAGAAGAGGGAACTCCGGATCACTTTTTCGAGAATCCTTCCAACGAGCGCGTAAAGCAGTTCCTGGGCAAGATCATCCGCTGATATCCTGTGAACCATACTCTGGTCAGCACAGCGGCAGATGTATTATCATGTCGGTCTATCCATGAAGCCGCATTTTACAGCGTGTCAGTCAGAAAGGCTTCGTGTTTAGATATATATTGAGGAAATAAAAGGAGGAGAAAGTTATGAAAAATTTGAGAAAATGGACTGCACTTGCGGCAGCAATGGCAATGACAGCAACGCTGCTCACCGGATGCGGAAGCTCTGAAGCAACTGCATCTGAGGCAGCAGCTTCTACCGCTGACAGCAGCACAGCAGTGGCAACAGCACCTGCGGAGACCACAGCAGCAGACGGAGATCTGGCAGCAGATGTACAGGCGATCGTAGACAGAGGCGTATTGAGAGTCGGTGTTAAGAATGCGGTAGTCGGCTTCGGCTTCCAGGATACCCTGACCGGTGAGTATTCCGGACTGGAGATCAGTCTGGCTGAGAAGATCGCAGAGAGCCTCGGCGTGGACGTAGAATTCACCGCAGTTACCGCAGCTACCAGAACCGAGCTTCTGGATTCCGGCGATATCGACTGCGTACTGGCTACCTTCACCATTACCGATGAGAGAAAGCAGAGCTGGGATTTCTCCACTCCTTATTTTACAGACTATGTAACCGTACTGGTAGAGGATAAGAGCGGCATTACTTCTCTGGCAGACCTGGTAGACAAAAAGGTCGGCGTATCCTCCGGTTCCACTTCTGCAAAGGCACTGACCAAGGCTATGATCGAAGCCGGTCTGATCGATGGCAGCGGATTTGATGCAGATACCTTCGATCCCGCACTGTGGACCACAGGCGTCTCTTTCCAGCAGTATGATGACTATCCTGCCATCTCTACTGCATTGAGTGCCGGTGAAGTAGATGCGTTCTGCGTAGATAAGTCTATCCTGGCAATCTACAAGACCGAGGGACGTTCTTACATCGATGACAAGTTCTCGCCTCAGGAATACGGAGTAGCTACCACTAAGGGTTCTGGCCTCTCCGCTTATGTGGATGAGCTGATCCAGGGATGGTTGGCAGACGGTACGATCGACAGCCTGATCACTGAGAACGGATTAGAGTAAAGATAACATAAGAAGCAGTCTACAGCGTCCGAAGACTACGGAGTACCCGGAGGGGCGCTGTAGAGATGAAAAGTAACCGGGAGGAAATACTATGTCTGGTATTATTTCAGCGAGAGCCTGGGGCAAGGTCTGGGCATACAGGAGCACATTCCTGTTAGGACTTCTGAATACTGTGGAGACAGCAATTTTCGCCATTCTTTTTGCACTGGTGCTGGGTGTGATCTTCGGACTGATGGCGACAAGTGGGAAAAAGATATTGCAGGTCATCAGCAGAGTCTATGTGGAGATCATGCAGAATACGCCGATCCTGCTCCAGCTGTGTTTCTTCTACTATGCACTGGCATTTTCCGGTCACAGCATCGGAATCCTGCCGACAGGTATTGTTGCACTGGGCGTATATACCGGAGCCTATATGGCTGAGGTGGTACGTGCGGGCATCGAATCCATTCCCAAGGGACAGTTTGAAGCGGCACAGTCCCAGGGATTCACCTATGTGGAGCGGATGTATTATATCATCCTTCCGCAGAGTATCAAAATCATTTTACCGCCTATGGTAAACCAGATCGTGAACCTGATCAAAAATACCTCCTGCCTGTACATCATCGGCGGAGCCGATCTGATCTCGCTGACTTACAGCTTTGTCACCGGGGAAAATACCGGTGGTGCTTATGCACCGGCATATCTGGTCAGCGGACTGCTATTTTTCATTATATGTTATCCACTCTCCAAGACAGCCAGTGTCTGGGAGATTCATCTGAAGAAAAGGGATCAACGGGTGACATTCCAAACAACAGAAGGGCAGGTGACAGACAATGGGTAATCTGGAAGCAAGCTTTTCCATTTTGGCACAAAAGGGCGTAATGCTCTATATCCTGAAGGGAACGGTATTCACTCTGATCATTGCGCTGATCGCCGTCGTGCTGGGAATTGTCATCGGTTCCGTACTGGCCCTGTGCAGGAATTACTGCACTGGCAAAACTACGAAAATATTTGGCATTATCGCCACCGTATACATAGAAGTGTTCCGGAATACACCGTTACTGCTTTGGATCTTCATCTGCCTGGTGTTCTGCCCCTGCCCGGAGCTGTTCAACCGGAAGCTGTTCGGACTGACTACGGTAGAGACGAAGCTGCTGTTCAAGGCAGCAGTTGCTTTGATCCTGTTTACCTCTTCCGTCATTGCCGAGATCATCCGCGGAGGACTGAACTCCATCGCTCATGGACAGTTTGAAGCCGGCCATGCGCAGGGGTTCAATGTGGTGCAGGTCATGATCTATATCATCCTGCCCCAGGCATACCGGAACGTCATCCCGACCCTCCTCAGCCAGGTGATCACGACCATCAAGGATTCTTCCTATCTGGCCAACGTGGCAACCATCGAACTGATGGCGCGGACCAAACAGCTGCTTACCGCAGCCAGCCGCTACAATGGCACCGGCAATGTAAACGTATCCGATGTATTTGTGCTGTTTGGAATGGCTGCATTGATCTATTTTATCATCAACTACACCCTGTCCTGCGTGGTGCGTTCCATGCAGAAGCGCCGGAAGAAGCCGGTACGGGTGGTAGCGGAATAACTGCCTTTTTAATATATGTGATTCGTGTTCGCGCACACTCGGAACAAAACTATTATATATAAAAACGTGCGCAGAAATGGGGATTTGTATGGAACAATATGTGATCACGATTTCAAGACAATTCGGAAGTATGGGACGATCCATCGCCAAAGAATTATCAGAAAATCTGGGAATCGAATTCCTGGACAGAGATATCGTGGAAGCCACAGCGAAGCGCATGGGACTTCCGGTATCCGTCATCAGCGACGAGGAAGAGAGTATGAAGTCCACATTTTTCCGCAGACAGTATCCGCTCGGGATGGGAATGTCCAGCCTGAAAGATGAGATCTTCTATACTCAGAAAAATATCATCCGTGATTTTGCGGCAAAAGACTCCTGCATTATTGTAGGCCGCTGTGCAGATTATATTTTGGAAGACATTCCGAATCATTTGAATGTGTTCGTCTATGCACCGGAGGAAGCGCGACTGAAAAACTGCGTGGAGAATTTGCAAATGGATCCCCAGACAGCGAAAAAGATGATGCGTGATGTTGACGCAGCACGTAACCGCTACCACAAGGCATACATTCCCGGCTGGCAGAGTGTCTTCGACCACAAAGATCTCATGATCGACAGCAGCCGGTTCGGCATCGACGGCACGGCAAAGATCTTAGCGGATATTGTCAGAAACCAGTGGGGCTGATGGCCCACAGATTCTTGATCTGCGGGGAGAGCGTGACATAGTCCCAGGTGTGGGAACTGTTGCTTACCCGGTTGGGATCCTTGACACAAAAGCCCGTGTCATCATAATCAAAGAGCAGGATATAGTGGCCGGAGGTGGTGAAATCCCCCGGTCGCATGCTGCACACGATAAGCTTGCCCTGATCCAGGGCTTTTTTCATACTGTTTTCACTTAAGGATAATTCTTCGCCGGACAGACCCAAAGCCGACAGGCCATCGGTCCACAGGGACCAGCTGGTACCGGATTCTGTATAATATCCGTTTTTTTCACAATAGGAAGCCATTTCTCTTGGGGTGCCGTTCAAATCCCGGGTGAAGTATACATAGGCCATGGACAGGCAGGTAGGCCCACAGCCGGAGAGACCGATGATGCTGTCGCCGAAGGACACATAGCCCCAACGCTTGTCCCATTGCAGGAACAGAGGAACCTGTCCGATGATGACATCGTGAGTGAGGTCGATAGACTGACCCAGATAATTTTGCCGATTAGGGTAGTCAGCTACGAAATCTGCAGCTTCTGCATTGTTTTTCACAAGCTCTGACAGGGCTTCTGTGATGTTTTCAGCATCTGCATCGACGGACGAGAGACTTTCGGCGAAGGTGGTTTCATTTTCTTCTTGCAGCGCGGCAAAATCATATTTGGATACCGGCAGGTCGTATCTTGCAGTCAGCTGGTAGTACAGATGATTGACGGTGGGCAGAATCTCGCCACCGTAATTCTGCCAAAAAGATACTGCGGTGAGAAGCAGCAAAACAGCAACGGAAATGCGGAAGAAGCGTGCAATGCGTTTTCTTCTGCGGATGGCTCGCTTCCGGCGGAGCATCTCCTGTCTGGAAATTCTGCGGCGCTGTCGGTGCACCGGTATCTGATGTGCTGCATTTGTATTCATAAAAATCCCTCCCAAGAGTCCCTTTTTTGACAAAATAACCGTCTTTTTCTATAGAAGAGTATAAAGGAATGTCTGATAAAAAGTCTTTTAAGCAGTTTTAAACTTTTGGACAGATATCTTTAAGATTTCATGAAGATATGCTACAATAATGCATGAACTAAAATCATCCGGAAAGGGGAAGCGACCGATGATCAAGAGAAAATATGTGCCGCTGCGCATTGTGCAGCCGGGAATGATGATCGATCAGGCGATCATAGACCGTGCGGGTCGTGTACTGATCGCCAGAAGAACCCGACTGGAGGACTTCCATATTGATGCGCTGAAGAAAATGGGAGTCACAGGCATCTATACCTGTGAAGGTACGGAAGATATCAAACCGGCAGAGGCAGATAAGACACAGTCATTGCCCGAACCCTTACAGAAAAAATATGATCAGGTGAAGGTCAAGGATCCTGCCAAAGTACAGATCTCTGAGAGCGTAAGAAACCGTGTGGCACAGGGCGTGCAGTATTTGTACCAGGACACGCAATCGCCGGACTTCACCAATGCGTCCAGGAGCATAACAGATGATCTACTGCGTGCCATTGAAGATAATGATGCGGTGGCAGTGGATATCGGGGCATTAAAGGTCAGCGATGAATACACCTTCAAACACAGCGTGGATGTAGCGACCATGTCCATGATCGTTGCAAGAAAATACGGACTGGATGACAAACAGGTATACGAAATCGGCATTGCAGGCCTTTTACATGACATTGGGAAATCAAAAGTACCGAATGAAATATTGAACAAGGCAGCGCGACTTACGGACGAGGAATTCGCTATTATGAAGCAACATTCTGTATATGGATACCGGATCCTGCAGCCGAAGGATGACCTGTCCACGGAGATCAAGCTGGGTGTGCTGCAGCATCATGAGAAGATAAACGGAAAAGGATACCCGATGGGAGTTACGGGAGACAAAATAGACCTGTTTGCAAGGCTGATCTCCATATCGGATATCTATGATGCCCTGGTGACGGAGCGCCCTTACAAGAAACCGTTCTCCCCCAGAGATGCTGTGGAGATGATCATGTCCATGACGGAAGAACTGGATATTAACGTTATGCGCTGCTTTTTAGAGAGCGTCATCCTCTATCCTGTCGGCACAGACGTGGCATTGAGCAACGGCGAGACCGCCCGTGTCGTGGAAAATATCCCCAATGCCGTTCTCCGCCCGAAGGTCCTGGGACTCACCACCGGACGAGTGTACGACCTCGCCAATGATGTGAAATGCGCGAATATTATTATTTTGTAAATTGAGAGTTTGCGCGAGCAATGAGCCGCGCATAGGCAAAATAAAAACCGTGATTGGGAGCTTGCTCACAAATCACGGTTTTATTCGTTATGCGGGGTGTAATCATCAAATCTTGTGTGTAGTGCCCCGCATCTTGGTTTAAGGGTACCAGACTAGCTTGATCCTATCATCTGTGCCAACGCTGCGACGGAAGAAGGGCACAGAGAAGCTTGCCCCTGTCATCTGTGCCCACGCTGAGGCGGAAGGAGGGTACAGAGAAGCTTGATCCTATCATCTGTGCCCACGCTGAGGCGGAAGGAGGGTACAGAGAAGCTTAATCTTATCATCTGTGCCCACGCTGAGGCGGAAGGAGGGTACAGAGAAGCTTGATCCTATCATCTGTGCCCACGCTGAGACGGAAGGAGGGTACAGACTAGCTTGATCCTATCATCTATGCCCACGCTGCGACGGAAGGAGGGTACAGAGAAGCTTGATCTTATCATCTATGCCCACGCTGTGGCGGAAGGAGGGTACAGAGAAGCTTGATCTTATCATCTGTGCCCACGCTGTGGCGGAAGGAAGGCACAGAAGGGAGTTCGTGGATGTTACGGCCCCCTACGTTACGAGCCATGCCCCCAATTCATAAATGTGTCGCAAAGGACGCTCCACATTTATTTCATTGACGGCTGTCGCCATATATAGTCAAAAACAAAAACAGCGACTTGTGAGCAAGCTCCCAGATCGCTGTTTCTGTTTTGACTTTGCATGGCTCGTAACTTTCAATTTATCGTCATTATTAAACGAAAGAACTACATTATTTATTCAATGATCATAACGCAGATCCCATGCAGATACTATCCGTTTTCTTTTGCAAAATATTCCTTTGTCATCTTCACTACAACGCCGGACAGCAGGAACACGGCGATCAGGTTGGGAATGACCATGAGTCCATTGAAAGTCTCGGCGATGCTCCACATGAGTCCCAGGTTCATGGTAGCGCCTACGATAGCTGTAAGGGAATACAGCACCATGAAAGGCATGTTGGAGCGGGAACCGAAGAGGAACTCGATACATCTCGTACCGTACAGTCCCCAGCCAATGATCGTCGAAAATGCGAAACAGCACATCGCCACGGCGGTAAAGATCGATACCCAGCTGCCGTAGACAGCGGTGAATCCACTGATGGTCAGCTCCGCACCGGCAGCTTTACCGTAATTTACGGGTACGCCACTGCACAGGATGACTAAAGCCGTCATGGTACAGATGATAATGGTGTCCACGAATACCTCAAAGATACCGAAGAAGCCCTGCTTTACCGGCTTTTTCGTGTCGGCACAGGCATGAGCGATAGATCCGGTACCAAGACCGGCTTCGTTGGAGAAGATGCCGCGGGATACGCCCTTTTTCATACTCATGAAGAAGCTTCCGACCACACCGCCGGTGACAGAGGCAGGATTGAAAGCACCTTCTATAATAGAAGCAAATACAGCAGGTACAGACTTAATATGGAAAATGATCACACCCAGTGCCAGCACGATATACATGATCGCCATGAAAGGAACCAGCTTGGAGGTGACATTGCCGATACGCTTGATGCCGCCGATCAGGATCAGGGCGATGATGATCGCCAGTGCCACGCCGATGATCAGGTTGACAAGCTTCACAGCATCTGCAGGCAGTACGTTAAAGCTGCTCAGGGCAGAATCAATGGCAGTAGTGATCGTGTTGACCTGTGTGGCATTACCGGTACCGAACACAGCCAGCACACCGAAAGCGGCGAACAAATACGCCAGGAAGTGCCATTTCTTATCCAGTCCGTTCTTAATATAATACATGGGGCCGCCTACCAGGTCGCCCTGTGCATTAGTCTCACGGAAGTGTACAGCAAGCGTTACCTCGGCGAACTTGGTGCACATGCCGAGCAGCGCAGATATCCACATCCAGAATACCGCACCGGGACCGCCAATGGCGATGGCACCTGCCACACCTGCCACATTACCGGTACCAACGGTAGCTGCGAGAGCAGTACATACCGCCTGGAAAGGTGTCAGAGCTCCGTCGGAGGCCTCTTTTTTCTTCATCATACGTCCCAGTGTCACCTTCATGGAATAGGGGAACTTGCGGATCTGCAGGAAGCGCGTCCGGATACTTAAATACAGACCGACACCGATGATACAGATCATGGCGGGGACACCCCAGATGAAATTGTTGACAACACTGTTGACTGCTTCAATTGTGGATAACATAGACGAAATCTCCTATCATTTGTGGATATAAGGCAAATACCTTTATAGATTAACATATTTTCACATATGCTGCCACAAAAATCTTGATTTCCGGGTAGCGTTGTATCATTGGATCTGTTTTGCCGAAAGAGAGAAATACTTGTTGCATGGAAGAAAATTCACAATTATTATAATAGAAAAGGGATAAATAAGGAGGAGCAAAATGGAAGCAGATATCAGATGGCTGGACGATCCACAGGTGTTCCGGGTCGGTCAACTGCCGGCCCACAGTGATCATCCGATCTATCAGGATGCGGAAGAAGCGGCAGAGGGCAGGAGTTCCCTGGTACAGTCTCTGGACGGGACCTGGGAGTTCGCCTATTCGGTGAACGCGAAAAGCCGGCCGGTGGATTTTTATCAGGAGAATACTGCAAATGTAGAATTCGATACGATCTGTGTGCCGGGACATATTGAACTGGCAGGTTATGACCAAATTCATTATATCAATAATATGTATCCCTGGGAGGGGAAAATCTACCGCCGTCCGGCGTATACGTTGGGGAAAGGTTTGGCAGAAGGTGCTTTCAGCGAAGCAGAGTATAATCCTGTAGGAAGCTATCGCAAGCGTTTTCACCTGGCGGAAGGTCTGCGGGGGAAAAGGGTGATCATCTGTTTTGAAGGCGTGGAACAGGCGATGTATGTCTGGCTGAACGGGCATTTCGTGGGATATGCAGAGGACAGCTTTACCCCCTCCGAATTCGATCTGACACCCTATATTAAGGAAAAGGACAACCTGCTGGCAGTGGAAGTACATAAGCGCAGTACGGCTGCTTTTCTGGAGGATCAGGATTTCTTCCGATTTTTCGGAATCTTCCGGAGTGTGGAATTATATGCCAAGCCGCAGTGGCACGTGGAAGACCTTTGGGCGAAGCCTTATTTTTCCGTAGAGGATGGAAAAGGCATGTTAGATGCAACGATCAAAATATCTGCTGAGGATGAAGGACAGCGTCCGGGCAAAATGCGTGTATGCCTGTCGGATGCCAACGGGAAATGCCTGTTGGAGCAGACACAGATTTTGCAGTCACAGGTGGAACAGATGTTGCACCTTCGGGAAACATTGGCAGAAAAAGTAATCCCTTGGAGCCATGAGAATCCGTACTTATATCAGCTGGAGATCACTCTGACAGACAGTGAGGGGGAAGTGACGGAAGTGGTGCCGTACAAAATAGGCTTCCGTGATTTTGTGCTGGATCCGCAGGATAAGGTAATGAAGCTGAATGGTGAGCGGCTGGTAATCTGTGGCGTGAACCGTCATGAGTGGAATGCAGCATCCGGCAGATGCATTTCAATGGAAGACATGAAATGGGATATTGCCTGCTTTAAACGCAACAATATCAATGCGGTCAGAACCTGCCATTATCCGGACCGCAAGGAATGGTACGGACTGTGCGATGAAGCCGGAATCTATGTGATGGCGGAGACGAATCTGGAAAGCCACGGTTCCTGGCAGAAGATGGGTGACACAGAGCCCTCCTGGAATGTACCGGCTTCTGTGCCGGAGTGGAAGGAAGCGGTAGTGGACCGCGCCAGAACGAATTTTGAATGTTATAAGAACCATCCGTCAATCCTGTTCTGGTCCCTGGGAAATGAATCCTATGCTGAGGATGATATCGCTGCGATGCAGCAGTTCTTCAAGGAAAACGATGACTTGCGTCTGGTGCACTATGAGGGTGTTTTCCATAACAAGGCATATGAGGATGTGATTTCCGACATGGAGAGCCGGATGTATGCATATCCGCAGGAGATTATAGATTATCTGGAAAACGATCCGAAAAAGCCGTATCTGTTGTGCGAATATATGCATGATATGGGCAATTCCCTGGGTGGAATGAATTCCTATATGGACCTGTTGGACCGTTTTGAGATGTACCAGGGTGGCTTTATCTGGGACTATATCGACCAGGCACTGTGGGTAAAGGACGAAGTGACGGGACGCAGAGTACTGCGCTACGGAGGAGATTTTGATGACAGACCCAGTGATTATGAATTCTCAGGGAATGGAATCTTATTCGCAGACCGTAGTGAAAAACCGGCAATGCAGGAGGTGAGATATTATTATGGCACTCAGAATCGTAATCGGTGATGTGACGATAGGTATACAGGGACAGGATTTTTCCTATATTTTCTCTGTGGGATGCGGAGGTATGGAGTCTTTATATAAGGATGGCAAAGAGTGGCTGTACAGGTCTCCCCGACCGGCTTTCTGGCGCGCGGTCACGGATAATGACAGAGGGTGTGGATTCGCATTCCGCAGCGCGGTATGGTCCGCGGCGGATCGTTTTGTACGCTGCAGCCGGGTAGAGGCCCGGATGGATGGAGAGGAGATTGCCATCCCGCTGGCACCGGCGAATAATAAATACACCGGAAAAGAGACCTGTGACAGATTCGAGATGATCTATACGTATGAGACGCCGACAGTTCCGGCCACGGAGGTGACAGTGACTTATACGGTGGAAACGGATGGCAGAATCCATGTGCAGGCAGAGTATCGCGGACAACAGGGTCTGCCGGAGCTTCCGGTATTCGGAATGAGGTTCCTGATGCCCACCGCAGCGGAGAGGTATACCTATGAAGGACTGTCCGGAGAGACCTATCCGGACCGTATGGCAGGAGGAATCCCCGGTGTGTATGAAGTACAGGGCCTGCCGGTGACACCTTATATGGTGCCTCAGGACTGTGGGATGCATATGCAGACCAAATGGCTGGAGATCGTCAGGAAGACTTCCCTGGATAATACAGACCGTGGAGGAAGAAGCAGCCGTTTGAAAATAACTGCGGAAGAGGGAAAAGACTTCGCATTTTCTTGTCTCCCCTATACGGCGCAGGAACTGGAAAATGCCATGCATCATGAAGAACTCCCTCCTGCCCGCAGGACGGTGGTATCCATCCTGGGAGCAGTGAGAGGCGTGGGAGGTATCAACAGCTGGGGTGCTGATGTGGAAGACATTTATCATATCAGCGGAGAGCAGGATATCTCTTACGGGTTCTGGATCGAGTGAAATACTTCCCCAATCGGTCCCTGAATCAGGAGATCCGCATTTTTGTCTCTGGGGGTCGCACTTTTGTTGATGACCACCAGCTTATCACCCTGAAAATAATCAATTAACCCGGCTGCGGGATAGACAGCCAGAGAAGTGCCGCCGATGATCAGGACATCTGCTTCGTGGATGTATCTGACGGCGGCATTTATCGTCTTTTCATCCAGTCCTTCCTCGTACAGGACCACATCCGGTTTAATGGTGCCACCGCATTTCTCACAGTGCGGTATGCCGGTGCTGTTTAAGATAGCATTCAGACCGTAGAACTGATGACATTTTTCACAGTAATTGCGAAGTACCGAGCCGTGAAGCTCCAGGACAGTCTTACTTCCGGCGGCCTGATGCAATCCATCGATATTCTGTGTTATTACAGCACGTACTTTTCCAGCACGTTCCAGCTCCGCCAGCTTTTTATGGGCGGCGTTCGGCTGAGCTTTTGGGAAGAGCATCTTATTCCGGTAAAAACGGAAAAATTCTTCCGGATGGGAACGGTAAAAGCTGTGACTCAATATGGTCTCCGGAGGATAGTCGTATTGCTGATGGTACAGACCGTCCACGCTGCGGAAATCCGGAATCCCACTTTCGGTGGAGACACCGGCACCGCCGAAAAATACAATGTTATCGTAGGTATCAATGATCTTTTGCAATTCCTGAATCTGTTCCTTCAAATTTTCCATAAGTTATTCCTCCTTCGTAAATTGTACCGATCGCCAGATATTTAAACAGCTGCAGCAGAATATAGACACCGCAGGAATAAAAGCTGTTGATGAATTTCTGCATATCGTCGGTAAACCATCCGGTAAACAGACCGCAGCCAAAACGCAGTAAAACAGCACTAAGCAAGATCCCGCAGCTTAGGATCCACAGTTCCAGATCGGTTCGGCCTCCATGGAAGAGTCCGTGGATCACGCGGACGGTCAGCACAAGGAGAGCAAGAAGAGCCAGCAAAAATACGGGCTTTCCAAACAGCTGATAGATGGCATTCATTTTGTTCAGAAGAGACACCATACCGGAACTATAGACTTCATTGAAATCATATAAGGTCTCGTCGGCAATGGAATCATAATCTGCCGCCTGGAACTGTGACAGTGTAGGATACACTGCCAGGCAGGAGGTAAATGCCTCCATCCGGCGGATATCTGACAGACGCCCGGTGCTTTTGGCAGAGCTGCTTAGAGCACAGTCCGTATAACCGGCGATCTTCCATATATTTTGCAGAGTATCAGACAGGATACGCGGAATTTCCGAAGGTAATATTCCTCTGGATTGGGAGGAAAAATAGAGCGCACCGTCCTGCCTTTTTGTTAAATCACCCCGCTCTACTGCCGCATGGAGCTCAGAGAGAACGCTGCCGTAAAAGGTCTGCGCACTGACGGCATCCGGGGAATAGCCGGAGTCCTGTACCGCATCCCGTAACACCCAGCTGAAGTGGTCACCGGGGATCTCTCCGTTACTCGTAGACCAGTCTTCCACATAGGAATCTAATAGCGGCTGGAGCTGTTGCAGGGTCGGACTGACGGCCTCCGCTCTGGCAATCGTCTCCCTGGAGATCCAGATGTCGGAGCCTGCTTCCGTATTGCCCTGCAGATGATAGAACAGGGACATCAGTTCGGCAAAATTTCCCTCCGTGCGGTCGTTGGTCAGAAATACACCGTAGTGGACCTGATTGATGGCGGAAATCGTTATATTGCCGCCAAACAGAAGCAATATCGGCAGCAGAAGTATGAAGCATTGGAGCAAAAGCTGTCGTCCTGTCCGCTTTTTATGCAGTGCCAGTATCACATAGCCTACATTCCATACTGTCATGACAGCGATAAACGGCAGGATCCAGACGGAATCCTCTCGGATCTGCCAGAAAAAGGCAAGAGCCATGCCGGTCAGAACTGCCCAGGGAAGCTGCTTTTTCAAGGGAAGTTCCTTGCGCAGGGTAAGACCGATCATGCCGGAAAATACAACCAGCACCATTCCGGGAACAATAGCCATACGGTACAGGCGCTGTGTCACCAACTGCGTCAGACTGATGGGAGAAAATAACAGAAGCAGATACAGGAGCGTCTGTCCATAGGGATTCTTCCATCTGACGGATAATGCGCGGACGAACAGCCAGGCACCCACAGCCTGCAGTAGAGCCAGCAGCACGGAATATGGCAGACATAATTTTTTCGCAAGAACCAGAAACATCGGATATCCGATCCCTTTGGCGAGAGCATAGGCGTCGTAGCTGCCCAGCCATACGCCACTTAACAGATCGTAGGCATTCTCGAACAGCATCCGGTCGTCATAGCGCTGGTCGGCGAGGATCATATAAGGGATCCGCAATCCGGCAAGTATCCGGAGGGTAGTAAAAAACAAAATTATGATAGGAAGACATTTTGTGAAATTTGTTTTTGGTGTCGGTCTGCACATAAGAATCCTTCTTCTCTAAAGTATTATACTAATCAATTACATCACATTTTTCCGCAAGGTACAAGTCAGCCGATGCCGGTAAAAGAAAAATTTTTAAAAAATTAAGAAAACCCTAAACTATGTGGTATTGAGCCAGGTGCTGCAGATATGCTACAATAAGCCATAGGGAAAGATTGGAGGATGTATGAAGAGGGACCGCTTGATTCCGGTGGAAAAAAGTAAAAAAGTGATCTATCTGGATCCCAGAGGCAGAGGCGTGGATCAGAAGCACTACGGAGCAATGGCACTGTATGTTCTGGCGGTGCTGTGTGCGCTGTATTGTGTGGGAATCGGGCTGTTTGTCGGCTTTGGCAGTTATTTTTTCCTGATCTGGGGCGCGATCGCCGCGTTTTGTGCTGCGTGGGGCTGGATACTGACTCATAAATCCGTGCAGGAGAGAATCCCGCGCTGGATCCGTATGACGTTCCGCGGGCTGGTGGCAGTTGGAATGCTGTTGCTTCTTATATTAGAAGGAATGATCTTCGGACAGTTCGGTGCGAAAGCAGAGGCGGGAGCGGACTACGTCATCATACTGGGAGCCCAGTGGAAGACTACCGGTCCCAGCTATGTACTGCAGAAACGTCTGGATAAAGCCATAGAATACCTGAATGCCAATCCGGAGACGAAAGTCATCGTGTCCGGTGGACAGGGTTATAACGAGCCTGTCAGCGAAGCGGAGGGTATGAAAGGATATCTTGCGGATGCAGGAATCGATCCGGAGAGGATACTTGCGGAGGATGCTTCCACGAATACGACACAGAATCTGATCTACAGCGGAGAACTGTTGAATAAATCGGAGGACAGTGTGGTCGTTGTCACCAATAATTTTCATATGTTCCGAGCTCTTGCCATTGCGAAGAAGCAGGGATATCTGCATGTGGAGGGACTGTCAGCCGGAACTTTTCCTCTTACAGTACCGAATAATCTGCTGAGAGAAGCTTTTGGAATCGTGAAGGATTTTATGGCGAACAACTTATAATAAGGTTACAGGTACCGGCTGCAAAGTGCCGGCACAGGAGTGGACATACAGACAAGAGAGACGAGGAAGAGCGTTATGGATATTAATGTGGGAGATGTATTGAAACTGAAAAAACAACATCCCTGCGGAAGCAGAGAATGGGAAGTACTCCGCGTGGGAGCGGACTTTCGACTGAAATGTCTGGGCTGCGGTCACCAGATTATGATCGCACGGAAATTACTAGAAAAAAATGTGAAAGAAATCGTTGAAAAAGCTTGAAAAGTGCACGGGAATATGGTAACATGTTCTTTCGTGAGACACTTTATTCCTTGCTCATATGTGAAATATGGGCCAGAGACCAAAAGGAGGTAACTAACATGAACAAGTACGAATTAGCCGTTGTTGTTAGCGCTAAGATCGAGGATGATGAGAGAGCAGCCGTTGTTGACAAGTGCAAGGCACTGGTTGAGAGATTCGGCGGCAACATCACAGAAGTGGACGAGTGGGGCAAGAAGAAGCTTGCTTACGAAGTTCAGAAGATGAAAGAAGCTTTCTACTACTTCATCAGATTCGAAGCTGAGAGCACTGTTCCTGCAGAGATCGAGAGCCGTGTTCGTATCATGGACAACGTGATCAGATACTTATGCGTTAGACAGGACGAGGCATAAACAGAAAGCGAGAAGCGAAATATGAATAAAGTAATTCTTATGGGACGTTTAACAAGGGATCCTGAGGTGAGATATTCTCAGGGAGCTACCGCAACAGCGATCGCTCGTTTTTCCATTGCAGTAGATAGAAGATTTAAGCGTGATGGCGAGCCGGATGCTGATTTTATTAACTGTGTAGCGTTTGGTAAGACTGGTGAGTTTATCGAGAGATATGGCCACAAGGGAACAAAGTTCGTTGTGGAAGGACGTATCCAGACCGGCAGTTATACCAATAAGGATGGACAGCGTGTGTACACTACCGATGTAGTGGTTGAGAACGTAGAGTTCGCAGAGAGCAAGAATGCATCTGCCGGCAATAATGACGGTGGATACCAGAACGCTGGTTTTGGTGGTGGTAATAATGCCCCCGCTCCTTCCGGAGCCGGTGATGGTTTTATGAACATCCCTGACGGCATCGATGAAGAATTACCCTTTAACTAAGTTTCAGTGACAAGCGGAGCTGACACCCGCCTCTGCCCTGACAGATTCCGATAGGAGGTAATAATAATGGCTTTTAATAAGACTGAGAAGACCGATTCTCCGATGAGAAAAAAAGGCGGTATGCGCAGAAGAAAGAAAGTTTGCGTATTCTGTGGTAAAGATAATGTAATCGATTATAAGGATACAGCTAAGCTGAAGAAGTATGTATCTGAGAGAGGTAAGATCCTTCCTCGTCGTATTACCGGTACTTGCGCAAAGCATCAGAGAGCACTGACCGTTGCCATCAAGAGAGCACGTCACGTAGCACTTATGCCTTACGTAGCTGAATAATTCAGACTAAGATAGTAGTAAGAGACCAGCCGCAAAAGTGGCTGGTCTTTTTTCGACGTATGCAAGGAGACGAAGCGGCATGAGAAGAATACCAATCACAGATTTACATACACCGGAACTGGAGATTTACAACGAACGCAGGGAAATACAGCTGCTCCGCTATTACGAACCGGCTCCCGGGTTGTTCATTGCGGAGAGTGCAAACGTGATCCTGCGGGCGCTGACGGCGGGATACGAACCGTTGTCGCTTCTGATGGAACAGAGAGAAGCGGATTCCGAGAAGGGAAGAGAAGTCCTGGGGCGGATCATGGAGAGATCGGAGGAAATTCCTGTCTATGTGTCATCTAACGAGGTATTATCCCAGATTTCAGGCTTCAAGCTGGCGCGTGGCATGCTCTGTGCCATGCGGCGGAGAGCTTTGCCGAAGATGGAGGAGCTATGTCGGGATGCCAGACGCATCGCTATCCTGGAAAACGTCGTGAATCCCACGAATGTAGGAGCAATCTTCCGCTCCGCAGCAGCGCTGGGGATTGATGCGGTGCTCTTGACTGCAGGCTGCAGCGACCCTTTGTACCGTCGTGCGGCGAGAGTCAGCATGGGGACGGTATTCCAGGTGCCCTGGACATTTTTGGGGACGGAAGACTGGGCGGATCGCACGATGGCACAGCTGCGTGGCATGGGATACCGTACCGCAGCCATGGCGTTAAAGGAAGACAGCCTGTCACCGGATGCCCGGGTATTACATGAAGCGGAAAAGCTTGCAATTATTCTGGGGACGGAAGGGGAAGGCCTGGCAGCGGACACTATCGCAGACTGTGATTACACGGTCTGCATCCCCATGGCAAGAGGTGTGGATTCCCTGAATGTAGCGGCAGCCAGTGCAGTGGCATTCTGGGAATTATGCAGATAAGAGCGATTTTAACCCGAAATGCTGACAAAAAGCACAAATTTGACAGAGGAATATTGTCTATTCGTCAAAATAATATGGTGGCGGAGAGCTTTATTATTTGTTATAATAGAAGTTGTCGAACGCAAACATTGAGAGGTGTTCTTTGATGAAAAAACGAATCAGACTGAAGGGAAGAATCCGTACATATATTCAGTTCACCCTGTATCTGGGACTTCTGCTGCTGGCAATTGATGCCGCGGTATTTATGTTGGATTTTCGTGCCGGACTGCTTACTTTCGGATTTACGATCTTCTATTTTGCAATTACACTGACATTGTATTTCTATAATAAACCGATCATTATGAATGAACTGATCAGTTTTGCCACGGAGTATGGACAGATCCAGCGGAAACTGTTGCGGGATCTGGAACTGCCTTATGCCCTTTTGGATGATTCCGGCAAGGTGATCTGGACGAATATTGCCTTTGAAAATGTGGTGCACCAGCCAAAGGGATATAACAAATCCATTACTTCCCTGTTCCCTACCATTACCAGGGACAGGCTTCCGGATGATTCCGGTGTGGATGAGGCACAGTACGAACTGGAGTATGAAGGCTGTGAATACGTAGCAAAGTTCCGTAAGATTTCCCTGAAGGAAATGGCAGAACACAGCGATATGATCGATGCGGAAGGGTACAACGGCTATTTGATCGCGGTCTATCTGTTTGATGAGACCGCGCTGCACATTGCATTGCAGGAAGTGGATGATCAGAGCCTCACGGTGGGAATGATCTACCTGGATAACTATGAGGAAGCGCTGGAGAGCGTAGAGGAAGTCCGCAGGTCCCTGCTGATCGCATTGATTGACCGTAAGGTGAACAAATACATTGCTTCCCTGGATGGTATCAGTAAAAAGCTGGAGAAGGACAAATACCTTGTGATCATGCGGAAAAAAGCGGTGGCGCAGCTGCAGGAGAGCCGTTTTGATCTGTTGGAAGAAGTGAAGACCGTTAACATCGGTAACGAAATGGCTGTGACTATCAGTATCGGTATCGGACTGGATGGTCTGACCTATGCACAAAATTATGAGTTCGCCCGTACTGCCATTGATCTGGCATTGGGACGTGGTGGTGACCAGGCGGTCATCAAGACTCCGGAGAGCATTACCTACTACGGTGGCAAGAGTCAGCAGGTAGAGAAAAATACCCGTGTCAAGGCGAGAGTAAAAGCCCACGCCCTGCGGGAGATCATTACCGGCAAGGATCGCGTCATTGTTATGGGGCACCGGATGCCTGATGTGGACAGCTTCGGGTCTGCAGTGGGTATCTACCGGATTGCCCAGACTTTGGGCAGAAAAGCCCATATTGTACTGAACGAGGCGACGACTTCTGTTCAGCCTCTGGTAGAGCTGTTTAAGAATAACCCGGAATATGATGAAGATATGATCATCACCAGCCAGCAGGCAATTGATATGGCAGGCAGCAACACCGTACTGGTAGTCGTGGATGTCAATAAGCCGTCCATTACAGAATGCCCGGATCTGTTGCGCTTCTGTAAATCTGTAGTGGTTCTGGACCATCACAGACAGGGCACAGAGACTATAGAAAATGCCACATTATCCTATGTGGAGCCTTATGCATCCTCGGCCTGTGAGATGGTATCCGAGATCCTGCAGTACACTTATGACAATATCAAGATCCGTACGGAAGAGGCGGATTGTATGTACTCCGGTATCATGATCGATACCAACAACTTTATGACCAAGACCGGTGTCCGCACCTTTGAAGCTGCCGCATTTCTGCGTAGAAATGGCGCAGATGTCACCAGAGTCAGAAAACTGTTCCGTGAGGATGCTGCAGAATATAAGGCAAAGGCAGACGCAGTCAGCCAGGCAGAGATTTACAAGCAGTTTTTTGCCATCTCTCTGTGTACCGCGGAGGATCTGCCCAGTCCTACGATCATTGGGGCACAGGCAGCCAACGAACTGCTGAATATCAAAGGAATCAAGGCAAGTTTCGTACTCACGGATTATCAGGGTAAGATCTATGTCAGTGCCAGATCCATTGATGAGGTTAATGTACAGATCATTATGGAACGTATGGGTGGCGGCGGTCACATGAACACTGCAGCCTGTCAGATGGAGGGTGTAGGATTGGTAGAAGCCATCGGCGTGCTGAAGCATACCATTGACGATATGTTGGAATCCGGAGAGATTTAGAGATAGGAAAGGCAGGTATATAACATGAAAATTATTTTACTTCAGGATGAAAAAAAGCTGGGCAAAAAAGGAGATATCATTGAAGCCAGCGAAGGATATGCAAGGAACTATATTTTACCGAAAAAGATCGGTGTGGAAGCAACTTCCAAAAATATGAATGACCTGAAGCTTCAAAAAGCGAATGAAGAAAAAGTAGCACAGGAGAACCTGGATGCGGCAAAAGCTCTGGCAGCGGAGCTGGAGACTAAGCAGGTCATGGTTAAGATCAAAGCAGGAGAAGGCGGCAAGACCTTTGGCTCCGTATCTTCCAAGGAGATCGCAACTGCCTGCAAGGAACAGCATGGCATTGAAATCGATAAGAAGAAAATTGTACTTCCCGAGAGCCTGAAGAATTTTGGCTCCTATGAGGTGACAGTAAAGCTTCATCCTCAGGTGGCAGCAAAACTGACGGTGAAAGTTACGGAGGCATAGACAGGCCCATGCCGGCTATAGATGAAAATGTAATCAAAAGAATAATGCCCCACAGCCTGGAGGCAGAACAGTCGGTGATCGGATCTATGTTCATCGATACGGAGGCAATCGCTGCCGCGACGGAACAGATCTCGGGAGAGGATTTCTACAATCGTCAGTACGGTATTGTATTTGACACGATTGTGGAATTGAACAACGAGGGAAAACCGGTGGATTTTGTTACCCTGCAGGATCGACTGAGATCCAGGGAAGATGTGCCGCCGGAGGTCAGCGGACTGGATTTCCTGACGAACCTGATCGCATCGGTGCCCACCTCCGCTAACATTAAGTACTATGCCGGTATTGTTGCGGAGAAAGCAACCCTCAGACGACTGATTCGTACCAACGAAGAGATTGCCAATACCTGCTACAGCGGGAAAGAAAGTCTGGATACAATCCTGGAGAGTACCGAGAGCAAGATCAATGAGGTAGTACAGAAAAAGAATGTAAAAGAGTTCGTCCCGATCCGTACGGTGGTTATGAATGCTATGGACAAGATCGAGAAGGCATCCAAGCTTCACGGAACTGTTACAGGTATTGCCACCGGATTCATTGATCTGGATTATCGTACTGCCGGTATGCAGCCCTCTGACCTGGTGCTGATCGCCGCCCGTCCTTCCATGGGTAAGACAGCGTTTGTACTGAATATCGCGCAGCATGTGGCTTTTAAGCAGAATCTGCCGGTGGCCATATTCAGTCTGGAAATGAGTAAGGAGCAGCTGATCAACCGTATGTTTTCCCTGGAATCCAGCGTGGATGCACAGAAGCTTCGTACCGGCCAGCTGAATGACCAGGAGTGGGAGCGACTGATCGAGAGTGCCGGTGTCATCGGTAAATCCAAACTGATGATTGATGACACGCCGGGCATCAGCATTGCTGAGCTCCGCTCCAAATGCAGAAGAATGAAACAGGAAAATGGACTGTCCATGATCATCATCGACTATTTGCAGTTGATGTCGGGCAGCGGCGGCAGAAGCAGCGACTCCAGACAGCAGGAGATCTCCGATATTTCCCGTTCCTTAAAGGCGGTAGCCAGAGAGTTATCCGTACCGGTGCTGGCTCTGTCCCAGCTGAGCCGAGCGGTAGAACAGAGACCGGATCATCGGCCGATGTTGTCTGACCTGCGTGAATCCGGAGCTATCGAGCAGGATGCCGACGTGGTAATGTTTATTTACCGTGATGATTATTACAACCATGATTCACCGGACAAGGGTATTTCCGAGATCATCATTGCCAAGCAGAGAAACGGTCCGATCGGAACCGTACAGCTGGCATGGCTGCCGGAGTACACCAAGTTCGCTAACCTGGAAAACGACAGAAAAAAAGATTTTTAAGTATCCTGCGAATACAGAATATAAAACACGAAAGAGAACAAGTAAGGGAAATTCCCCTGTACCTGTTCTCTTTTTTATTTCACATTTTCATATTATGACAATTTAGAAAAGGAGAGATTATGGGAGAGTATTTATTGATTTCGGATGCAGCAAAACAGGTAAAGGTGGAGAGCCACGTGCTTCGTTACTGGGAGGAAGAACTACATCTGCCCATCAAGCGTAACGAATTGGGGCATCGCTATTATACGAAAGAAGATGTAGAACGCTTCAAAGAGATCAAGAGCATGAAAGAAAGGGGATTACAGTTGAAAGCAATCAAAATGATATTAAAGGATGGGAAGCTGGATGTGCTGCCGGAGGAAACGACAGAAAAAGAAGCAGCTGCCGCACCGCGTATGGCAATTGAAATTGTAGATGAGACAGTGAAGAAAACAGTACCATCACCGGTGCATGAGACCTCGCTGACAGGCGAAAACCGGGAGGAGAAGGTTAAAAGACTACAGTGGATTCTGCAGCAGATGATCCGTGAAGCCGTAAAAGAAAATAATCAGGAGCTATGTCGAGAATTAAAGGAGAGCATGGTCAAAGAACTGGATTATCAGTTCCGCAGCAGAGAGGAGCGTGAGGAAGAGCGGGATCGCAGGCTGGAACAGCGCAGCGAAGAATATTATCAGAAGATGGACGAGCTGTTACGGAAAAAGACCAAAGGACGGTTGCAAAAACAGCCAAAAGATACACCAGTGAATCCAAAAGAGAATGATAAAAATAAAGCAGAAAAAAAGAAAAGGCATTTCATTTTCTGAAATGCCTTTCCAAGGTTGCATTTTAAGTCGGAAATTAATCCTCTGCGATAGCACCAACGGGGCACTGACCTGCGCAGGAACCGCAACTGATGCACTTATCTGCATCGATTTCGAACTTTCCGTCGCCCATGCTGATAGCGCCAACGGGGCACTGTGCTTCACAAGCTCCACATGCTACACAAGCATCACCAATAACAAATGCCATAATCTTTTCCTCCTATTTTGCGTGTATCAAATCATATTGTTTGATACAAATTTATCAATATAACTATTAGTATTGTAATATAAATATGGCTTGAATACAAGTCTTATTTAGTATTTTTTATCATTAGTTACAGTTGTTTATTTATATTTATTGAACTCCAGGATCTTCTTCGCATTCTGAATTCTCTCTTCGGTGGGGGGCTCCACACCTTCCAGCTTATAGGGGATTCCCAGCTCTTTCCATTTGTATGCCCCTAATGTGTGATAGGGAAGAACTTCTACCTTCATAACGGTATCCAGAGTGTCAATGAATTCTCTTGTTTTCTTCAGATATTCGTCATTGTCAGTGATTCCGGGTACCAGCACATGACGGATCCACATGGGGATACCCTGTTCGGAGAGGTATCTTGCGCAGTCCAGAATGTTTTTGTTGGTATGGCCGGTGAGTTTTTTGTGCTCCTCATCATCAATATGCTTGATGTCCAACATGACAAGATCGGTATATTTCAGTAATTCGTTGAATTTGGAGAAGAAGGGCTCTTCTCTGGTAAAAGGCTGTCCGGAAGTATCAAGGTCGGTGTTGATGCCTCTCTCGCGAGCCTTACGGAAGAGATCGATGAGAAAATCAATCTGTAATAAAGCTTCGCCGCCGCTGACGGTGATGCCGCCTTCTTTGCCCCAGTAGCTGCGGAAACGCTCTGCCTTATCCAGAAGCTCGTCTGCTGTCATCAGATTGTCAGTGTCGGGATTCCAGGTATCTACATTGTGGCAATATTGACAACGCATATTGCAGCCCTTGAGGAAGATAAGATAGCGGATTCCGGGTCCGTCTACTGCGCCGAAGGATTCTAATGAATGAATTCTGCCTTTGATCATTGTAATAATCTCCATTCTCTGCCATGCAGGCAGCTGAGGGGTGAGTGTTACGAATAGTATATCCAAAAAGGGACCGGACATTACTGCCCGGCCCCATATACATCAATTATCTCAAAACCTGTAAGAATTACAGACTCTTATGGCAGGTTCTTGCGATAACATCATCCTGCTGCTCCTTGGTCAGGCTGATGAACTTAACAGCATAACCGGATACACGGATGGTGAAGTTAGCGTACTCAGGCTTCTCAGGATGAGCCTGTGCATCTAACAGCTTCTCGGTACCGAATACGTTAACGTTGAGGTGATGAGCACCACGATCGAAGTAACCATCCATTACACGTACCAGAGTTTCTTTCTGCTCGTCAAGGTTGTGACCAAGAGCGGAAGGAGCCATAGTCTGGGTATTGGAGATACCATCCAGAGCATACTCATAAGGCAGCTTAGCTACAGAGTTCAGAGAAGCCAGCAGACCACTCTTCTCAGCACCGTAGGAAGGTGATGCACCGGGAGCGAACGGTGTGTAAGCTGCTCTACCATCGGGCAGAGCACCGGTAGCCTTACCATATACAACGTTAGAGGTAATGGTCAGTACGGAAGTGGTAGGCTCAGAATTTCTGTAGGTGTGGTTCTTCTTGATCTTCTCCATGAAGGTCTTCAGCAGCCATACAGCGAATTCATCAGCTCTGGGATCATCGTTACCGTACTTAGGGAAGTCGCCTTCGATCTTGAAGTCTACAGCACAACCCTGGTCATCACGGATAACCTTAACCTTAGCATACTTGATAGCGGACAGGGAGTCAGCTACATGGGACAGACCTGCAATACCGGTTGCGAAGGTTCTTCTTACATCGGTATCGATCAGAGCCATCTCAGCTGCTTCGTAGTAGTACTTATCATGCATGTAGTGGATCAGGTTCAGGATGTTAACATACAGAGATGCACACCAGTCAAGCATGATGTCATATTTATGCATAACTTCGTCGAAATCAAGGTACTCGGAAGTGATAGGAGCGATTTCAGGACCACACTGCATATGTTTGCCGTCCTTGTCCAGATGCTTCTCATCCTTACCACCGTTGATAGCGTACAGTAAGCACTTAGCCAGGTTAGCACGAGCACCGAAGAACTGGATCTCCTTACCGGTCTGAGTAGCGGATACGCAGCAGCAGATGCTGTAGTCATCACCCCAGATAGGCTTCATAACGTCATCGTTCTCGTACTGGATGGAAGAAGTATTCACAGAAATCTTAGCTGCGTACTTCTTAAAGTTATCAGGCAGAGCGCTGGAGTACAGAACAGTCAGGTTCGGCTCGGGGCTGGGTCCCATGTTCTCCAGAGTATGCAGGAAACGATAGTCGTTCTTGGTAACCATATGACGGCCGTCCATGCCGATACCACCAACTTCCAGAGTAGCCCATACGGGGTCACCGGAGAACAGCTGGTTGTAAGAAGGAATACGAGCGAACTTAACCATACGGAACTTCATGGTCATATGGTCGATCAGCTCCTGAGCTTCTTTCTCGGTCAGGGTGCCTTCCTTTAAGTCTCTCTCAATATAGATGTCCAGGAAAGTAGAGATACGTCCAACGGACATAGCTGCACCGTTCTGGGTCTTGATAGCTGCCAGGTAACCGAAGTATAACCACTGGATAGCTTCCTTAGCGGTGGTAGCGGGACCGGAAATATCGTAGCCGTAGATCTTAGCCATTTCCTTCATTCCCTGCAGAGCCTTGATCTGATCAGCGATCTCTTCTCTCAGACGAATGATTTCCTCGGTCATAACGCCGGTACCGCAGTTCTTCTTATCCTTCTTTTTCTGCTCGATCAGGAAATCGATACCATACAGAGCAACTCTTCTGTAGTCGCCTACGATACGTCCACGACCATAGGTGTCGGGAAGACCGGTAACGATATGGGTATGACGAGCAACCTTCATTTCATCGGTATAAGCATCAAATACTGCCTGGTTGTGAGTCTTGTGATACTCATTGAAGATCTTGTCATATTTTTCATTTACTTCGTAGCCATAGGTGCTTGCTGCCTGCTGAGCCATCTTAATACCACCATAAGGCATGAATGCTCTCTTTAAAGGCTTGTCTGTCTGCAGACCAACGATCTGCTCCAGATCCTTCATAGATTCATCAATATAGCCAGGGCCATAAGCGGTCAGACTGGATACGATCTCTGTTTCGCATTCCAGAACGCCGTTATGCTCACGCTCTTCCTTCTGTAACTCCTGAAGTCTGCCCCAAAGCTTATCAGTTGCTTCGGTAGGTCCCTCCAGGAAGCTCTCATCTCCATCATACGGAGTGTAGTTGGTCTGGATGAAGTTACGTACATTGACGTCTACATCCCAGTGGCCATCTCTTTTAAAGCCTCTCCATGCTTCTGCCATGAAAATTTACCTCCTTCTAGTAAAAACAATTAATATTATCAACTGAGAGTACCAGTTGCGCTGGCGTCCCAAGCTGTTTCTTTACGATAAAAGTGTACTACCTGACAAGGGTAAGTGTCAACAGTTTTAGGTAATGTACGCGCTTTTGTACATCAGCTCTGACAGGAAAAAGAGATTGCCGTGCGTGGGTGTGCGGCAGAGTTGATCCCGGGGGAGGAACAAATGCTGATGTACAAGAATATTCTTGTAATCTTTTGGGGAAAGTATTATACTAAAAAAGCCTTATACGGCAGAAAGGAGACCGATATGACCGGAGTAACAAAAGACATGACCATTGGCGAGATCTTACGTGCCAATCCTGAAGTAGCTCCCGTACTCCTCGATGCAGGAATGCATTGCCTGGGATGCCCTGCTTCACAGGGAGAGACCCTGGAAGAGGCAGCTATGGTACATGGCATTGATGTAGATGAGCTTATGAAAGTGATCGAGGAGCTGTAAGCTTTGTATGTCTGTTTTGGAAACATCACCTGACCGGGGCACACAGGTGAAACAAAGTATTTATGGAATTTCATAGCTCAGATTTCCGCGCAATCGAAATGTGTCCGCCGATTGCGCGGATTTGAGAAATCTAAAGAATTCAAGGAACTCAGATCATCGGCCTCTGGCCGTCTATTTTTTCGTTTTTTCCCTTAGATAAAATATTCAATCCGACATTATGAAGTATGACTGGCCCGGTAGATTCTTTCAGGGGAGGCTAATTCTGTGGTACTTTCAGTTCCCAGCCGGAATAAATCAGAGCAGGGTCGCGGATCAGTTCCCGGTTCAGGGAGATGATCTCGGCCACGGAGCAGCCGTACTTTCTGGCAATTGCCCAGAGGGTGTCGCCCTGTCTGACGATGTATCTCCCACTTTTCTTATTCTCAGGCAGAACAGCATCGGGAGTGCCGCCTGTGATAGGCGCTCCGCTTTGGGGAATCTTAAGCTGCCAGCCGACGTGAATCCGGTTCGGGTTCTTGATCCGATCACTGTTGGCTGCCACGATCCCAGCTACGGAGCAACTGTATTTTCTGGCGATTTTCCAGAGAGTGTCCCCCGCCTGTACGGTATAGGTCAAATAAGAGGTGGTGTTTTTCACGACAGGAGCGGGGACATCAAGGTCAGTCTGTTCTCCGGAGCCGCTGTCGTCAGTCTTATATTGCTCTACGATATTGTTGGTGTCGTTGCCGGGAATGATGGGAGTCGTGTTTCGCGTCCACTTTGCATATAGCGTTTTATTTCCCGTATCGGTAGCTGTGATCTCTCTAACGGGCAAACCGGAAAAGCTGCTGTCCGTATACCAGCCGTCAAAGCGGTATCCCTCGCGGGTGATATCAGCGGCGGTAGGAAGAACTGCCCCAGTGCCATAAGTGTAGCCGGTTACTTCTTTTCCGCTGGCAATCGTACCGCCGTCCGTCTGCAGCGTTACGGAATAGGTGGAGAGTTCCCATTTTGCCTTGAGGGTCATAGTGCATTTGACTGTATCCGTGTCAAAGTTCCATTTTGTTTCCGTACCGTTGTTATCATAATACCAGCCTTCAATACCATGCCCCTCTTTGGTGGGAACGGGATCCGGTGCGGTGAGTGCCACTCCGTCCTTACTCCAATTCACTTCCTGTGTGATGACCGGCTCTCCGTTGTTCGGTTCAAAGGTAATCATGAGCTTAACGGGCAGGGTGGTACTGCTGAAATCGCCGCCTGAAATCGTTCCGCCCCTGTTCTCAACTGTGCCGGTAAATGTGCCGCCGTTAATGGTACCGCTGCTCTCATTTATGACCTCATTCGTGAATGTGCCCTTCCGGATGGTGCCGGTGTTGGTCACTTTGCCATGGAACTCAGTGCTGCCGGCGGCACCCTCACTGCCGGTGATCGTGCCGGTGCCGTACTGGGTGGTATCGTTCGTCATTGTGCCGGCTATTTCGCCGCCGTCAGCATTCAGGATGCCAACGTTTGTTATATCTGTGTAGATTTTTGCATTGCCGCTTATAGTAAGAGTAGTCTCCTGGCTTGAAGTATTGTATACATGGCTTGCGTCATTCTCATTATCCGGATCACCGATCATGCCTCCTGTCATAGTGAACTGATTACTGTTCCGCACCCCGCCACCTGAAGCATACTGACCGTCGGGGCTGGTGCAGCCTTTAATCATACCGTCTGACATAATAAAAGTTCCCTTGTTGCAAACACCGCCGCCCCCAAATGCTACTGTCGTGCATGCACTGATTGTTCCACCGTACATTCTAAAGGTGCCGTGGTTTATTACACCGCCACCATCGTTATTTGCGATGCAGTTGTGGATATTAGAGCCGGTAGCCATGGCGAATGTGCACTCCGGGGCGACATACACGCCGCCGCCTAGCTGGGCCGCACAGCCGATAATACTTCCGCCCGTCATGATGAATGTGCCGCTTTTTCCGGTGTCAGAGTCTTTGCTAAGGTATACACCGCCGCCTCGACTCCTTGCCGAACATCCGACGATGCTGCCACCGGTCATGGTCAGTGTACCGCCGGCAACAAGGACACCGCCGCCGTTATTTTGATCACCGCCACCGCCTGTAATAACTCCACCGGAGACAATTTCCGAGCCGTTATCGTCCAGTTTCCACATGTCAATGTGCCAGGCCAAATCTTTACAGTCCGGGTTAAAGTTGTGTGGTGTGGATGTGTTGCTGTCCTGAATCGTCAGATTGCCGCCCGACTCTACCTTAATTACGCTACCGCTGCCGGTCATCTTCAGTACACAACCGTTCAAATCCAGTGTCACAGTACGGTTGACCGTCAGGGTGCTGTCGATATCAATATTTTCCGCCAGTGTGATTTTGACAACACTGCTGTCTGCCAGCATGTCAGTCAGATGCTTCGCTGTCGTCACCTCTGCCACACGGTTTGCGGTCAACGCAGACACGTACAGTCCGTTCAGCATCGCTGCAGCTTCATTTCCCGATGCGCTTTCCGGGGATCCCGGACCCTCTGTGGATGTCGGGGGATTCGTCAGCTGTCCGGTTTCTGCTGCCGATACCGGCGTGGAGACCAGAGAAAGTACCATGGAACTGCAAAGCAGCGCCGCATAGATCCGTCTTCTTTGTTTTTTCATTTATTTTTTCCCTCCCGTTGTTGTGATGCGTTTCCTTTTCCCGTGCTTTGTCCGCGGTGTTCTCTTTCCCGGAGTCTGATACACAATACTGTGATCATGACCGCCGTGGCGAAAGAAATTACCCCAACCAGCACATAACCGCCGGCATCTTCATGTAGCAGGATAGAGCCGTACATTCCCCGGGCGGTGATCTGCGTCTGGCCGGCTGCTGTGTGCACCGTTCCCACAAGGAACGCAGACAATGCTGTGCACAGGGCAGACAGCCGGCAGATCCCGCGGCGCTTCTTCCGGCGATATTTTTCATGCACCCGTTTTTTCACCAGTTCGACCCGCTTTTCTGTATCATACATATTGTTGAAAACCTCCCTTCGGAAAGTAAAGTCATAAAATACATATGCCCTTCATCTAATTAGGTACAAAAAAGCGAAAAAACTCTCACCTGAAAATCAATTTTTTCAAAAAAAGTTCTTCAAAAAACAGGAGCTGCCGACAGCAGCTCCGCAAAAGACAGGATTCAGTTGTGACTCTGGGGCAGGCGGACAATCAGTTTTCCCACCGTCAGGATCAGCACAGGCAGAATGTATGCGATATACTGTATCGCACCGCCATAGGCGATCAGAAGATTATAAATTGCATGAAAAGTGATGGCTGCCCCGAGCAGACCGCAGGTTCCGGCGATCTTCAGCCAGGTGCGCTGCCATACATATGCCAGTCCACCGCCGACGATGGCACCACAGATCACATGCATGGCACCCGTTCCAATGCCCCGGAAAAAGATAAAGGAAAAATGTCCGGCTCCGTTTTGAATCAGATAGCAGACATTTTCAAAGGTGGCAAAGGAAAGTGCAACGATGATGGAAGCATTTTTTATCGGCACCGGTTCAGGCTCAAATACAAGAAGATAAAAGAGCAGCGGCAGGAGTTTCATCACTTCTTCTACCACAGGTGCGATCTCTGCGGTGGCGGCAAGCGTATCCGCTGCGTAAAGAGCGGCAAAGAAGGTATTGATGTAAGCAGAGAGCAGGCATGCCCCCATTCCTGCAAGACAGCACAGAAAGAATTTGGCCTGCCGCCTACCTATGCACAGGGCGGCGATCAACAGGGGTGAGGCCATACAGATAAATACATTTTCAATATAGGTCATGTCCGCACCGCCTTTCCTGTGGCAGGCAGCAGCCCGAAAAGGCAGAACGTCAGCAGAAGATCACACCAGCAATAGGGACTGAAGATAGAGTCGCCCGGCCAGAAGCAGCCGGAGGTCCACAGAGCGTATTCTACCGCAACATAGCAGAGGATTCCGATGTGAAAATACCGCAGGTTCCGTCCTTTTCCCGTCTGTGTCTCTGCGTAGACAAGACCGTGGATGGAACGATAGGAGACAAGGATCATCATGCCGCACCAGAGCAGGTTGGAGAGAATGTCACCAAAGGTACAGTAAAATGCGCACAACGGAACTCCGATCAGCGGAGCCAGCAGGGATTTCCGACAGGAAAAGCTTCTTTCCTCCGGGGAGGAGAGAGTATATTGTAGGAGATAGAGAAAAATAACGCTGGAGACCCAGCCGAATTCCGATACATAAAAGATCCGTGGTGTTTCGGAAAACAATAACAGATACAATGTCCAGTACAGGGAACCCAGTGCGAAACAGCCATAAAAGCAAATCAGCAGAAAATATGACAGTGTCCGATGCCTCAGATAACGAATGCCGCTCAGACAGAAGCCCAGCAGGGTGACGAAAAATTGCAAAAGATTAATGATCAATTCCATTGGCGCGGTCCCCCCTCTGCTCTGCCTGATCTTCTTTGTCCAGCAGATGGACACGAAAACACAGGATCGTCACGCATACGCCGAGAAGAAATGAAAGCACCCCTATTATGATATATTCAGGTGCAGCACCTCCGCCGAGGATCGTTGCCGCCGTTTCATATCCGGAGGAGTTCCCCGGCACCATTTGTCTGGAAATCCCGGACATGACAAAGGAAGCCCCGAAGATCACAGCAAGGCATGCCGCTATGCAGGAAATAGCAACGATCCGCCGCTGTTTTCGTCTTTTTTGTCGTTCTTTTTCCGTAATCCTTCGTCGGACTTCTGCGATCCGTTCCTCATGACTCCGCATTTGTTATTCCCTCCCGTTCCAATAATCCCCGCAGACGCTCTTTTCCCCGGTACATTATATTAGTGATCTGCTTCACACTTTTTCCCATAACTTCAGCGACCTGCCGGTAACTCATACCCTCAAAATAGGTCAGATAAAGAGCTTCTCTGTAATCCGGATGCAGTTCACCCATGCATAAATGCAGAATCTGATTTCGTTCTTTTGTCCGGATTACCTCATCCACCAGTTTCCCACCTTCCGGCTCTTTGGTCAGATCATCAAGACAGAAGTGATGTCGCCGGATGCTTTTATGGCGCAAAGCTAAATGGCGCGCAGCTTTATACAGGTAAGCCCTGAATCCGCCATCCCGGATATGGGGCCTTTTGGCGAACAGGTAGGAAAATACTTCTATCATCAGGTCCTCCGCCTCGTGAATGTCATGCAGATAGCCGTTGATGTATAAGGTCAGTGGATTGTCGTATTTTCTTATCAATTCTTCCAGCCCTGTTTCATCGCCGCTTAAATATTGTCGGTATAATTCTTCGTCGGAAATCATATCGTGTACATCCTTTCCACTGTAACCGGCGGTTCGTCCCTTTGTAATCCCGAATGTGTATGGAATTGCGTAAGCTGCATTGCAACGGAGCAATTCATGTATTAAATTTTATTATATGCGAATAAGACTATATTTTCAAGTTACGCGTTTCCCAGCTTCTTTTCTACAGACTCTCGCTGGGAGAGACAGGTATAAAACAACCATAAAAATAAGAAAGTCCCCACAGAGTGGGAACTCTCCTGAATGTTACAATCTGTTGTTACATTGAAGTATTAGAAAGACGCTGTAAAGCATGTTCGGCGATCAGTGTGGAACAATGTTCCTCAAGAAAAGTAAGGCTTGCCGGTGTGGAACGCTTGGGAATACCGTATTCAGAGATGACATTGCAGACACGGTCGAAGACCTCGCGATCTTCTTCGCCCTGCGTCAGGATCAGATAATACCCGTCGGTACCCTCTTCGTGATACAGAGTGCTGAGCCCATGATAATGGCTTCCGGCTATTACTGCCGCATTGATCACCTGTTTCAGAGATTCCATACGGAACAGGCGGGAACGTACACTGTCACTCTCCTCGGGAGCGGACACGGAAGGAGCTTCGGGAGCGTTTGCGGTATTGTCTTCGCTCTGGATACGGCGGAACAGATCCAGAACCTCGTCTGCAGTGCTCTCATCACTGTCCTCATCACTTTCTTCCGTAACGGAAGGAGCAAAACGGGAAAAGCGGGTATCCAGTTCATCCGGGTCTTCTACTTTGGTAATGATCAGCACGATGCAGTCCGCATTCAGCGGGATGGCCTCGATCATCAGAGGGATGTCTTCGGCTTCAAAGCCAAATTCAAAATTGGCCTGCTGCATCATGTCACGGAATAGGGATTTTGCCTTTTCCGTACCGTAGGCAAGCTCACTTATTTTTAATTCGCGGCTGGCGAGATCCTCGCGGGTCAGCGTGCAGCGAATCTGATTTTCATTTACTTTTTCTATTTTCATGCGACAACACTTCCTTTCTGCCTTCGCATTGGTATGGTATATAGCTTATACTTTCCCTATATTTTAGTCAATAGAAGCCTTTCACAGTTTAAAAAAATTTAATAAAAGAGCTTGTCAAACAAGACATTACAGTATATAATCTCACCTATAGATGCCTCTGATACTCCGGTACGGAGAGGAGGCTGACGGATTTCTTATTTTCTTGTTGATTTACGAGGAACGATTCGTTCCGTTTCATCCCATTTTTATTTGCATTCACAGAACGATGGAGAGCATTTATTGTTTTGTAAAATATAGTATGGAGATGTCTTACAGGCGTATACGTGTCTGGTCATAATATTTCAACGAAATTTTTCACAATCATAATTCCAATGTTTTATTTGAACTACCTTAAAGAAGTACCGTCAGAGGCATTTATATTCATACAAGTACCGGAAAACGCAGCAGAGGGATAAGTGTTTCACGAATACTTTTGGTCCAAAGCTGCTGTGGATGGCCCGGAACTGTCATTTAGGAGGTGTCAGCGCCCGTATGGCCGGAACGGTCAGAGGGGAAGGAACATACGCTGCGGGACCGCAAAATGGGATTGCCTCTCTGGCTGTGTCCTGCAGTGTGTGACTGAATGAGTATTGTTCCTTGTATTATATGCGGGAATTGTGATAGAATAAGACTGTTCTGCCGGGAGACGGACGGAACGAAAGAAGAGGCAAGAACAATGCAGGGAATCCCCTGCGGATGGGAGCACATATGAAGAAAAAAGTATTACCGGTGATCGTGGCGATCCTGCTGATCCTTGTGATCGGTGGCTGCGCACTGGGCAAAGTGCTGTTGGATAAATATTCCTACAGCAAGGAAGAAGCCGACTGGAATGAATTCTATCAGGTGTCAGAGAACGACAGGAGTGCCATTATTTTACAGAATGAAATGGTGGAGGAACAGGCACTGATCAAAGACGGTGTGTGCTATTTCGACCTGGCAACTGTTCATAAATATTTGAACGAAGTATTTTATGCGGATATGACAGAGAATCTGTTGTTATATGCTACTCCGACAGAAGTGATCCGGACAACATTCGGAGAGACTGCATATACGACAACGGAAGGAACACAGGAAGCCGGTTATGTGATCAGCTTCGCGGACGGAGATAACGTATATGTGGCAGCTGACTATGTAAAACTGTTTACGAATTATTCCTATGAATGTTATGACAGACATGTACAGGTCAATACCGAATGGGGAACCAGGCAGGTAGCACAGCTGAAAAAGGATACCGCAGTCCGGCTGAGAGGCGGCGTAAAGAGCCCGATCCTGACACAGGCAGTCAAGGGAGATACCCTTGAGATACTGGAACAGATGGAGACCTGGAGTAAGGTAAAGACAGCGGATGCAGTCATCGGATATGTGGAAAATAAACGCCTGGGTGAGATCACGGAGGAGATGGAAACACCGGTGACAGATTATCAGGCACCGGAGTATACATCCCTTACCGCAGACAGCAAGATCTGCCTCGGCTGGCATTCCATAGGAGGTGTCGCAGGTAATGATACCTTATACTCTATGGTGTCCGGCACGAAAGGAATGAACGTGATCGCACCTACCTGGTTCAGTATGACGGATGAAAACGGAGCGTTCCGAAGCTTTGCAACAGCGGGTTATGTAACGACCGCCCATCAGATGGGACTGCAGGTGTGGGGTGTGCTGGATAATTTTAATTATGCGAATGAAAACGGCATATCTATCAGTACATTGAATATGCTGTCATCCACCACGGCCAGACAGAACCTGGTGAAAAATGTGACGGATACGGCAGTGGGACTGGGACTTGACGGGATTAACGTGGATTTCGAACAGCTGAGCAGTGACTGCGGACCGCATTATGTGGAGTTCTTAAGAGAACTGTCGATAGAGTGCCGCAATAAGGGATTGGTACTGTCAATCGATAATTATGTACCTTTTAATTTCAATGACTACTATCGCCTGGATATTCAGGGAGAAGTTGCGGATTATGTGATCATCATGGGATATGATGAGCACTGGCACGGAAGCAAGGATCCCGGAAGTGTTGCAAGCATCAGCTATGTATCGGACGGACTGGATAGAACGCTTCAGGAAGTACCGGCGAATAAAGTAGTGAATGCACTTCCCTTCTATACGATCCTGTGGAAGACGGAAGGAACGGATGTGACAGACGAATATATCACAATGCGCAATGAAGCAGACTTCATGAGTAAAGCAGGCGTGAGTGCAGAATGGGATGAAGTGACCTGCCAGAATTATGCGGAATGGACTTCCGGTAGCGTAAATTATCAGATCTGGCTGGAGGATGCGGAATCCATCGCTGTGAAGCTGAATATGATGACTACCAAGAATATCGGTGGTGTGGCAGTATGGAGACTCGGCTACGGAACACAGGCAGCCTGGGAACTGATCAACGCCTACCTGCAATAATAAGCAATATAAAATGCCTGGCCGTTTTGGCCAGGCATTTTGTGCTCTTATAATGTAATTATGCGTTTTTCTTACGAAGTGCATATCCGGATACAACACAGAGAACTGCGGCACCCAACAGATAAATAGCAAGAGCGCTTTCACCGGTCTTGGGCACATCATCGTATGCGGAAGAGGAAGCGGTGGGCTGAGCGGTTGCAGCGGGCTGAGCAGTTGCAGCAGGCTGAGCAGTTGCAGCAGGCTGTGCAGCTTCGGTGGCGGCAGCGGGAGCGGTCTTGCTGTAATATTGTGCATCGGTTCTTAAGGCGCCATCCTCGGTGTACAGCTTATTGGCTGCAAAATTATAGTAGTCATAATAAGTCTCCATGGTCTGACCGTCTTTGGCAGACAGATGATTTACCGTACCGACAACAGTGATATAGGCATGCAGATTGTTGTATTCACTGCCGTAGCCGTACATTTCCAGAGTGTCAACGTTGTTATTGAAATTAACGCGAGCACCACCGTATACATAGGCATGAGATACATCACCGTTAATTGCCGCGGTAGTACCGTCCAGAACATAGACATTGTCATAACCTTTTGCGGTGATGACAGGAGTCTTGACACTGTTCTTGATCGTCAGGTTACCCAGACGTACGGGAACATTCAGGTTCAGAGGGTTACAGTCAACATCATTCTGGACTACGATGTAGTCACCGTCTTTGATGTCCTGCATCATATAGTAAAGCTCGCGGTCCTGAACTTCTTCGGACCATGAGGATGCAGGCTTGAAGCGCCATTCACCTTTGGAGGTGGAAAAGTTCAGAACATAGGTGTTGGGTTCTGCTGCTTTGGCTGTGATCTTGCCGAATGCGGGAGCAGTCAGGCACACAGCTGCAAGCGTAAGCAGTGTAACGATTTTTTTCAGTTTTTTCATAAGAAAATCCTCCTGATAGATTGTTGGTTATTCCTGTATGGGAAGGTAGTGATCGCCGGGGTCCGTTTCCTTGGCAACGACTACAAACCGGCCCTGCTCTACGTGATACACGCAGGTAGACAGTGTCAGAAAATGATCCCCGAACTGTGCGGTAACACCGGTATCATACTGGGATAACTGCTTGATATTGTTATAAAAGTCATCAAATTCTTCCTGGGTATCCGCCTGGAAAAATTTGTAGAACTTAAATACCTGATCGGTCTTCCGGTAGACCTGGGAACGAAAGACAGCAATAACTTCGTAATTGCGCTGACATTCTTCGGTGTACAGGATAATATTTTTGTGATTTTCGTAAAAATCCGGATCCTCATAATCCGTGAGATTGCCAAACATGGCACCGGATTTCATGTTGTGACCGTGAATGATGAGATTCGTGGAAAGGGGATCCAGGCAGCTGTCCGTATCTAATATGAGGCAGCCGTTTTTATTCTCGCTGCCGTCGAAAGCACGATACAGATAATAATTCTCATCTCTCGGAGTCCACATCACCGGATAATCGATCCCGGTGCCGGGAATCTGCAGCCATGCGCCCATGTCTTCGTTGGCAAGAAAGCTGTCGGCGTAAGGATTGGAAACCCTGGTGACCTCTTCCGGAGCGGGAACCGATTCTTCCGCGGCGGATTCCGTCGTAGCAGCTGCAATGGTCTCAGGTTCCGAAGAAGGAACGGTCTCTGCCGGAGACTCAGTGGGTCTTAAAGCATCCAGGGATTCTTCCATGTGCCGGTCCTCCATGTGACCCCTCACGAAGAGAATAATTGCTGCCAGAATACAAATTCCGGCCAATATAAATAAGATTACGGAAAGTGTTTTTCTATTCGATTTCATGTGTTTATTATACGCTGAACAGGCAACAGGATGCAATAGGTTAAAACAAAAGGATTTCTTAATTTTGGAAGATTTTGCATCGGGAAGATATTTCCTGCGGAAAATGCATATAAAATCATATAGAATACAATAAGGCGGCTGAAAAAATGGAACAGAAGGCATTGAAACTGATCATGGCAGGGCTCTTAATTCTGTCGATGGCGCTGACCGGCAGGGAAGCGGCAGAATATGTTGGTGCGATGCATGCGGTAAATGCTTTGCGGGAGACGGGGATGGGGGCAGATGACTCCGGGAGACTCTGCGTGGTCGTCGATGCCGGACACGGAGGAGACGATCCGGGGAAGATCGGCATCAATGGGGCACCGGAAAAGGATATCAACCTTCAGATTGCTCAAAAACTGAAAAAATATCTGGAAGCGGAAGATGTGGAAGTGGTGTTGACCCGGGAGACGGAGGACGGATTGTATGATGCGCATGCTTCCAATAAAAAGGTACAGGATATGAAACGCAGGATAGAAATCATAGAAAAAACCGATCCTGTTTTGACGGTAAGTATTCACCAGAACAGTTATCCGGAGGAATACGTACATGGGGCGCAGGTGTTTTATTATACCGGAAGTATGGGGAGCGAGACACTGGCTTCCGGCATTCAGGATCAGCTGGTACGGGGACTGGACCCGGAGAATCATCGCAAAGTCAAGGCCAACGACAGTTATTATCTTCTGAAGAAAACCAAAGGAACCATCGTGATCGTGGAGTGTGGCTTTTTGTCAAATCAAGCGGAGGCGGAAAAGCTTTGCGATGAAGAATATCAGGATCGTATTGCATGGCTGATCCATAAGGGAATTCTGCGGTACCTGAAACAGTATCTTTCCATTTTACCGCATCTATGATATACTATTCCCAAATGCATTAGAACACAGAAGGTAAAAAATATGAATACAGAGATCATCAAGATTCAACCCGGAGACGGCCCGGTCAGTGAGGAAGATGATGCAAAACTGAAAGCTGCCGGAGAGATTTTACGGCGGGGAGGTCTGGTGGCATTTCCTACGGAGACAGTATACGGTCTGGGCGGAGATGCATTGAACCCGACATCCTCAAAGCGGATTTATGCAGCGAAAGGCAGACCCTCGGATAATCCACTGATTGTGCATATTTACCGGTTTGAAGACATTTACAAAATAACAGGGGATGTGCCGGAAGAAGCACGCAGGATCGCCGATGCTTTCTGGCCGGGTCCCCTTACCATGATCCTGCCGAAGTCAGATGCAGTGCCTTACGAGACCACCGGAGGACTGGATACGGTAGCCATCCGTATGCCATCTCATCCGGCGGCACAGAAGCTGATCGAGTACAGCGGCGGATATATTGCGGCACCCAGTGCCAATACTTCCGGAAAACCGAGTCCTACCGTGGCCAAATATGTCGTGGAAGATATGATGGGCCGGATCGATGCCATTATCGACGGTGGAGAAGTGGGAATCGGACTGGAGTCCACGATCATTGATCTGACGGTGAGTCCGCCGCAGATTCTCCGCCCCGGATATATCACCCGGGAAAAGCTCAGTACGGTGTTGGGAACGGTGGACACAGATGCCACGATCCTGCGGGCAGACAGTGGACAGGCCCCCAAGGCGCCTGGGATGAAATACAGACATTATGCCCCCAGGGGTGAACTCACCATTGTGGAAGGTACGCCGGAACAGGTGAGAGAATATATTAACCGGGAAGCCGCAGCGGATCATGCGGCGGGAGAGAAGACCGGCATTATCGGAACGGAAGAAATGCTTTCCGGGTATACGGCAGATGTGGTCAAAAGTGTCGGCAGCCGCAGGGATGAAGACAGCATTGCCAGACATCTGTATACGATCCTGAGGGAATTCGATGATGAAGGCGTCACCAAAATCTATTCTGAGGGATTTTCCACGGATGGTTTTGGACAGGCCATTATGAACCGGCTGCTGAAGGCAGCGGGACATAAGGTTGTAAAGCTTTAGATTTCATTTTCATAAAGGAGAATAAAAATGATAGCAATCGCAAGTGATCATGGCGGATATGATCTGAAAGAAAGAGTTAAAAAATATTTAGAGGAGAACAATATTCCTTTTCAGGATTTCGGATGCGACAGCAAGGCAAGCTGTGATTACCCGGTATTCGGGCATGCGGCAGCAAAGGCTGTGGCAGACGGTACCTGCGAAAAGGGCATTGTGATCTGCACTACCGGTATTGGAATCAGTATTTCAGCGAATAAAGTAAAAGGTATCCGTTGTGCATTGTGTTCGGAGCCGCTCTCTGCGAAAATGACCAGGCTGCACAATGATGCTAATATGCTGGCAATGGGAGCAGGTATCGTAGGAGAGAATCTGGCACTGGAGATCGTTGAGACCTTTTTGAACACTCCTTTTTCCGGAGAAGAGAGACACAGCCGCAGAATCAGCCTGATCGAAGAGATCTGAGCTGGGGCGCAAAATACAACTAACAACACTAAAACACAGGAGGACAAGTATATGTCAAAAGTAGTAGTTATGGATCATCCTTTAATCGAGCAGAAGATCGGAATCATCCGCAGAAAGGAGACCGGAACCAAGGATTTCAGACAGAACATCAGTGAGATCGCCATGCTGATCGGCTATGAAGCCACCAAGGATCTGAAGCTGGAAGAAGTAGAGATCGAGACTCCCATCTGCAAGACTACCGTAAAGCAGTTAAAGGGTAAAAAGCTGGCACTGGTGCCCATCCTGCGAGCAGGCCTTGGCATGGTAGACGGAATGCTGTCCCTGATCCCCGCTGCAAAGGTAGGACATATCGGACTGTACCGCGATCCTGAGACCTTAAAGCCCGTAGAATATTACTGCAAGCTGCCTTCAGACTGTGCAGAGCGGGAAGTATTCGTCGTAGATCCCATGCTGGCCACCGGCGGTTCTTCCATCGCAGCCATCCAGCTGCTGAAGGACAAGGGATGCAAGAGCATCCGTCTGCTGTGCATCATCGCAGCACCCGAAGGCGTGAAGGCAATGCAGGAAGCACATCCCGATGTGGATATCTATATCGGAGCAATGGATCAGAAGCTCAATGATCACGGATATATCGTTCCCGGACTGGGAGATGCTGGAGACCGTATTTTCGGTACCAAATAAAGGAGACACCAATGAGTGCCAAGCGCAGTGACTATATCAGTTGGGATGAATATTTCATGGGGGTAGCCCACCTGTCGGGGATGCGGTCCAAGGATCCGAATACCCAGGTGGGAGCCTGCATTGTCAGCCCGGACAATAAGATTCTGTCTATGGGATACAATGGGTTCCCCAAGGGTTGTTCCGATGATGAGTTTCCCTGGGAAAGGGAGAATGACAAGGATAGTAATCTGACAAAATATCCCTTTGTGACACATAGTGAACTGAATGCAATTTTGAATTACCGCGGAGGATCCTTAGAGGGCACAAAACTGTATGTGTCCCTTTTCCCCTGCAATGAGTGTGCGAAAGCCATCATTCAGGCAGGGATCCATACCGTAGTATATGACAGCGACAAATATCGGGGAACACCCTCCAACCGGGCAGCCAGGCGGATGTTTGATGCAGCGGGAGTGGAGTGCGTTCCATACAGCAGGACAGGACGTACGATACATATCGGGGTCTGAACGACAGATTAAAGGAGTATGAACGGTTGAAGCGCCTACAGAAGACAGCTGTGCTGCTTGCAGCGGTGATCCTTGCAGGAGCCTTTTCTTCAGAAGACATCAAAGTAGAAGCTACCAGTAGTACCTGGCAGCAGATTCAGAAGGAACAGCAGGAGAAAAATGAACTGCAGAACCAGCTGAACCAGGAAAACGATAATCTGGAGAACCTGAAAGGAGAACAGAATTCCCTCAAGGGACAACTGAATAATCTGAACGGTCAATTGACGGAGGTCAGCAATAATCTGGCGGATCTGGAACAGCAGATCGCGGATAAGGAGCAGGAGATCGCAGATACCCAGGACAGCCTGGAGGAAGCAAAGGCTACCGAAGAGTGGCAGTATGAGTGCATGGTGATCCGGGTCCGGGATATGTACGAACGGAACGAGACCAGTTACATCAATGCTCTTCTGAACGCGCAGAGCTTTGACCAGGTGTTGAATGCTGCGGACTTTTTTGAACGGATCGCTGCCTATGACCAGAAAAAGCTGAAGGAATTCGAGGAAAACCGCCAGCTGATCGAAGAGGAAGAGGCAAGGCTTCAGACAGAGAAGGCAGAGCTGGATAATCTGAAATTAGAAGCGGAAGCTGAAAAAAGCAAGGTATCCGGTCTGATCAGCCAGACATCCAACAATATTGCCAAATATGCCGGAGACATCTCCGAAGCGGAACAGAGAGCCCTGGCATACGAAGCGGAGATCAAGAAAAAAGAGGATAATCTGGAAACGCTCAGGAAAAAGCTTGCCGAAGAGATCGCTATGTCCCAGAAAGCGGCAAATGCCACCTGGCGGGATATTTCCGATATCTCTTTCGAAGAGGGAGACAGATATCTGTTAGCCAATCTGATCTACTGTGAAGCGGGAGGCGAACCATATGACGGTCAACTGGCGGTAGCCAGCGTTGTGATCAACCGTGTCAGAAGTTCGGTCTATCCCAACACGGTGGTGGGTGTGATCTATCAGAACAAACAGTTCTCACCGGTAGCCAGTGGACGGCTGGAACTGGCTCTGGCTGCTAACAAGGCCACGAGCCGTTGCTATCAGGCGGCGGATGAGGCAATGTCAGGAGTGACGAATGTAGGCAATTGTGTGTATTTCCGTACCCCGGTGGAAGGACTGACCGGCATCAGTATCGGTGGCCATATATTTTACTAAGGTGAAAGTGATAATCTATGAAAATCAACATCGTAGAACGAGAAGGGTATTCCAACAGAATTATGAATTGGAAGATCTATGTGAGGAAGGATCTGACAGTAGCCAAGGCATCGGAATATTACTATGAATTTATCGAGGAAAATTCCTTTCGTCCGGTGAGTGAACTGGTGCTGCCGGAGGATGGTGAATTGTTGAAAGAGGCTGTTGCGGCGGAATTGCTCACTCCACTGGAATTAATGACAGTTCTCAGCAATCTCAAAGATAGTACCCGGAATGTGTATCTGCGTATGGAACAGAGTGAACAGACAGAGGATGGAATTCCTTTGTATCAGATCACGCTATCGGATCTGCATGATCTGGAGAATAGAACGGTACAGCTGGAACAGAGCATTTTAAAGTATCGTCATTTTATGACATTGGAAGATGTTTATTACTTTGAGTATCTGATCGACAGTGATCATATCACAGTGTATAAATATGTCAATGAACGGTCAATGAATCAGTTTGAGGGATCGTTGAAGGATCTGATCCGGATGGTGGAGAACGCACATACAGACAGTAACATTGCCGAAATGGAAGAACATCTGCGGGCGTTTTGTGCCCATTTGCGCAGTGGCGAAGATTCCTTTGAAATGAAATTCAACGGTCAGGATGAAGACGAGAGAATGTGGACGGTGAGAGCCTCCCGGATTCCGAAAAACCGGAACATGCTGGCCGGTATCATAGATTCTGACAAAAACCGTGAGCAGGAAGCCTACTATCTGACTCCGGCAGCCAGGGATGCCGGAACAGGTCTGCTGAATAAGCGGGCATGGACGGAATATACCATCGAACAGCTGAATCGGAAGGACGGTCGGATCCGCTGGTTGGTGATCATTGATGTTGACGAGTTCAAACATATTAACGACACCTATGGACATATCTTCGGAGATCAGGTGATCCGTGGAGTGGCAGAGATCATGCAGGAGCTGGTAGGACAGAGAGGTGTCATCGGCAGATTCGGTGGAGACGAGTATGTGATTCTGTTAGAGAAGGTTGAGACCAGGGAACAGCTGAAGACCCTGCTTAAGACCATTGCGAAGGAACTCAGACTGGCATTCGATCCGAAGATCCATGTGACGGCTTCTATCGGTGTGTCGGAATACCCGGTGGACGGAACAGAGTATGAGTATCTGATGCGCAAGGCGGATAAAGCTCTGTATCTTGCCAAGGAAAAAGGCAAGAACCGACACATTATATATGAAGAGCGTCTGCATGGAAAGCTGGAGACCGACGATATGCAGAACATGGCTATGGCCTATGCGGTATCCAAGGAGAAAAAACGGGAAGCTATCACAGAGATGATCACAAAATTATGTGTATCGGGCGTGAACGCTATTGTGAAAAATGAAGAGCGCCTGCAACAGATCCGCAGTCTGTTTGATCTGGATGGTATTACTGTTTTTTCGGACAGAGGTAGTAACCTTGTCTGCAGAAACGGTAATTATGTGGTGGAGGCTCCGGATGGTCGTCCCGGGTTTGAAGATGAAGGGTATCTTTCACTGTTTGGTGATGATGGTATTTTTGTAGAATCCAACATGATAAAACTTCGTTCCCAGAACCCGGCAGCCTATGCTGTGACACAGGAGCAGGAGATTGGGGCCGCCCTTCAATGTCTGTCCAGAAAAGAAGGGATTCCCTATGCAATGATCAATTTTGAAGTGTTCAATCGTAACCGTAAGTGGTCGGATGAAGACATCACCCTGCTGACGCTGCTGGGACATTGCATCGGAAACCTGCTGTGTTACTCTGAATAGTTCAGTAATTACAGTCCGCTTTTTTCCAAAGGACTCTGCAGTCTGTCGAATTTGTCACGATAGATGATCGTGATCAGGTTATTTAACTGGCGCAGGCAGGCAGTCATCTGTGCCTGCGTGATCAGACCTTTTTCCAGTGCCTCTGCCAGCTCGTCCAGGTCAACGACATGCATTCTTCCGTCGGGATAGAGGATAATGTCAGCCAGCAGATCGGTAACGATCAGGGCATTGTCCTCCGGACGGCGCGTGTATTCTACAATATCGCAGTACCAGTACAACAGAGACCCGTCATGACGGTAGAACTTGCTGATCTTGAACCCTTCCTTCAGATAATAGCAGGAACAGCCATGGGAAAAAGTAGTCTTGGGATTCAGTGTTTTCCATTTTGTCAGAATATAATCATCGTTCTGTTCTACGATAATATCGTCTTTTAACAAAATACATTCTTCCGGGATCAGTCGTTTCCGGTAGATCTGAAGTTCGTTATTCATAGCATTTCTCCTTTGTATCAATTGATAGCGTTCAAAGTTCCGGGAAAGGAATAAAAGGAAGTGGCGGCACGGTGTGAGGACATAATGTCTTCTCCATCCAGATCATATCATGCCATTCCCCCTGCTTGAAGCCGGAGGCATGAAAATGAGCAACAGTCTTGTAACCGTGCTTCTCATGAAAAGCAATACTGGGCGGATTCGGATAAGTGATGCAGGCACATACATTGCAGATATGTTGTGCTGTCAGATATTCCTCCAGCTTCTGATAAAGAAGGCTGCCAACACCACTGCTTCGAACATCCTGACTGATATAAATGGAGGTTTCCACAGACCAGTTGTAGGCAGCACGTCCTTTGAAAGCGGAAGCGTAAGCATAACCTATGGGAATACCGCTTTTCTCGGCCACCAGATAAGGGTAACGGGCGAGGGTATGCCGGATGCGTTCGGCGAATTCCTCCACGGAAGGAACCGTGTATTCAAAAGTGATCGAGGTGTTCTCCACATAGGGAGCGTAAATGGCAGTCAGGGCTTCGGCATCTTCCGGTGTGGCGGTCCGGATCTTAATTTCATCATTGGCAGTGGTCTGCATTGCGGCAATCCCTCTTTCTGTGATCATTCATAATTTCTGTAAAATAGTTACTCAAATAGTACTTCCGAGAAAGTATCCAAGTCAATCTTTTTTTTAGGTGGAATTTATATTTTTTTTACGATTTCAGCAAGGGGATTTTACTGGACAGAGTGTTCAGATTTCGTTATAATGACTATAGGTTTGTCTTGTGGGGACAAAATATATTTAAAAATGTACAAAAATATATGCTTAGAGCAGAAATCAACACGGAGAGAAAGCAGTGTCAAGAAAAAAGAAACCCTATGACAGAACCGTATTCCGTTCGATTGCGCTGATCATGCAATTCGGTATCAACATGTTGGTGCCGATCTGCCTGATGTCGGCGGTGGGTGTCTGGATGGACAAACATTTCGGAACGAACTTCTGGATGATCCTGCTTTTCTGTATGGGAGCAGTGGCCGGAGGGCAGAATGTATACCGTATGGCCAGGACAATTTATGATGACAGCGATGAGAAACACACTAAAAAAGATAAATAGAACCGTTTTGGAGATGGACTTAGGAATCCTGTTTCTGGGAGTGCTGGCACAGATCATCGGAGCCTTTATCGCGAAGGATAAAATGATGTATGCAGGGAGCCTGTGGCTCGGTGTCTTGCTTGCGCTTGCAGCAACATATCATATGTACCGTTCCCTGGACCGGGCGCTGGATCAGCCGGAGAAGACTGCACAGAAGATGATCTTCCGCGGATATATCCTGCGTTATGTGATACTGATTTTTATATTACTGGTGCTTATGAAGACAGAGGTGATGAATCCTCTGATCTTCTTTTTCTCCTATGTGATATGTATGAAAGTAACGGCGTTTCTACAGCCGCTTACCCATAAATTATGTAATAAAATGTTTCATGAAACGGATCCGATTCCCCAGGCGATGCCGGAGGAGACTGCCGGAGGCGAAAATGCCCCGGAGAACCCGGAAGGAGCCGAAAAGAACGGAGAAGTGACAGAACAACAGAATAAATAATAAGGAGGTGAAACGATGGAACATGGAATTTTGTTATCCGGTGCCGATAATATCGATTTTATGATACATGGCGTGTTTAAGTATTCCTTTTTCGGTCATGAGGTATGGATAACGACCACACATGTGTGTGTGTTGATCGTCATGTTGATCATCATTGGTTTTGCCATTGTCGCCAACCGCTGTATGGCCAAAGCCAGAGAAGTGCCGGAAGGCTTTCAGAATGTGGTGGAGCTGATCGTGGAGAAGCTGGACGCCATGGTGGATACTCCCATGGGCAAGGCGGCACCGAAGTTCTATAACTACATTGGAACGATCTTCATCTTCATTCTGGTGAGTAATATTTCCGGTCTGCTGGGACTTCGTCCCCCCACAGCGGATTATGGTGTGACACTGCCCCTCGGCGTACTGACTTTTCTATTGATTCATTATAACCAGTTCAAGTACCAGAAGCCGAAGGAGATCTGGGAAGGCATGTGTTCCCCGCTGCCGCCCTGGCTGCCGATCTGGCTGCCCATCAACCTGATCAGTGAGATCGCTGTACCGATTTCGTTGTCTTTACGTCTGTTCGCAAACGTATTGTCCGGAACGGTAATGATGGCATTGATCTACGGATTGTTAGGTGTGATCGCTACGGCGTGGCCTGCAGCGTTGCATGTGTATTTTGACCTGTTCTCCGGAGCCATCCAGACATACGTATTCTGTATGCTGACGATGACTTATATCGCAAATGCAAGAGGAGACGCGTAAGCTTAAAATGCTAGAAAGATTCTGAAAGAATCTCAATAATAGGAGGATTTACTATGGATTTTAATGAAAACTTTATCTTAGGTTGTTCCGCAATCGGTGCAGGTCTGGCAGTTATCGCCGGTATCGGACCCGGTGTAGGACAGGGTATCGCAGCAGGACATGCTGCCGCAGCAGTAGGACGTAATCCCGGTGCTAAGTCCGAGATCACTTCCACCATGTTATTAGGACAGGCAGTTGCCGAGACCACCGGTCTGTACGGTCTGCTGATCGCTATGCTGCTGTTGTTCGTAAAGCCCTTACTTCCCTGATTAAACGAAAGGAATGCGGATGAAAATGATACTATTAACAGAAGGCGAGACCATGTCAAGACTGTTTGACCTGGACTGGCAGCTGCTGGCAGATTCCTGCCTGATGATCATTGCCATCTTCGTATTGTTCCTGGCGCTCAGCTATTTCCTGTTCAATCCGGCGAGAAAGTTCTTAAATGATCGTAAAGAGAAGATCAGAGGAGAACTGGAAGAAGCGAAGACCAGTCAGGAAAAAGCCGCAGAACTGAAGGAACAGTATGAGGCGAAGCTGAAAGACATCGACAAAGAGGCAGAGGACATCTTAAGTGATGCCAGAAGACGGGCACTCCAGAACGAGGAGCGCATCGTCGCACAGGCGAAGGAAGAAGCAGGCAGAATCCTGGCAAGAGCACAGGAAGAAGCCAGACTGGAAAAACAGAAAATGTCCGACGAGATCAAACAGGAGATCGTATCCGTGGCATCTGTCATGGCAGGTAAGCTTGTGGGTGCGTCCATAGACACCGCCAGACAGAACAGTCTGATCGAAGAGACGCTGAAGGAAATGGGTGAGGACACATGGCAAAATTAGTTTCCAAAGTCTATGGAGAAGCCCTTTTCGAAGTGGCGGTCGACCATGGGAATGCGATCCGTCTGATGAATGAGACCGCAGAACTTCAGAAGATCCTGGAAGACAATCCCGATTTTGATAAGCTGATGAAGCATCCCGGGATTCCCAAGCAGGAGAAACTCTCCATGGTGGAGAAGGTTTTCCGGGGCAGGGTAAGCGACGATCTGGCAGAATTTTTGAAGATCGTGGTGACCAAGGAACGCTACGGTTCATTAAAGGCAATTTTTGCTTATTTTACCGAACTGGTCAGAGAATCGGAAGGAATGGGAACCGCATATGTAAGTACTGCAGTGGAGCTGACGAAGGAACAGAAACAGGCAGTGAGAGAAAAGCTGCTTCAAACAACTTCTTATCAGTCCTTTGATGTGTATTACCATGTGGATCCGACACTGATCGGCGGAATGGTGATCCGGGTAGGTGACCGGGTAGTGGACAGCAGTATCCGGAGCAAACTCGAAGATATGAAGAAACAATTATTAAATATTCAGCTGGGATGACCGGCTGAAAGAAAGGTGCGACAGATCCATGAATTTAAGACCAGAAGAAATAAGTTCCGTCATTAAGGAACAGATCGAAAGATATTCTTCCCAGCTGGATGTCTCCGATGTCGGAACCGTCATCCAGGTAGCGGATGGTATCGCTCGTGTACATGGACTGGAAAATGCCATGCAGGGTGAGCTGTTACAGTTCCCCGGCGATGTGTATGGCATGGTGCTGAATCTGGAAGAAGATAATGTCGGTGTCGTATTGCTTGGCAGTGCCAGCAATATCGAAGAGGGCGATATCGTCAAGACCACCGGACGTGTGGTAGAGGTGCCCGTAGGTGATGCATTGCTTGGACGAGTAGTGAACTCCTTAGGACAGCCCATCGATGGCAAGGGCCCCATACAGACCGATAAATTCCGCAAGATTGAGCGTGTGGCAAGTGGTGTTATCACTCGTAAGAGCGTAGACACGCCGCTCCAGACAGGTATCAAGGCAATCGACTCCATGGTTCCCATCGGAAGAGGTCAGCGTGAGCTGATCATCGGTGACCGTCAGACCGGTAAGACCGCTATTGCGATCGATACGATCATCAACCAGAAGGGTCAGAACGTAAAATGTATCTATGTAGCCATCGGTCAGAAAGCATCTACCGTGGCAAATATCGTAAAGACACTGGAGGAGTTCGGTGCCATGGCATATACCACCGTTGTGGTATCCACGGCAAGTGACCTGGCTCCCTTACAGTACATCGCTCCTTATTCCGGATGTGCGATCGGTGAGGAGTGGATGGAGAACGGAGAAGACGTACTGGTAGTGTATGATGACTTAAGTAAACATGCTACCGCATACCGTACACTCTCCCTGCTCCTTCGTCGTCCACCCGGACGTGAGGCATATCCCGGTGACGTATTCTATCTGCATTCCAGACTGTTAGAGCGTGCGGTCCGCATGAGTGACGAATACGGCGGAGGTTCCCTGACGGCACTTCCCATCATCGAGACCCAGGCAGGTGATGTATCCGCATACATTCCTACCAACGTAATTTCCATTACCGACGGACAAATCTATCTGGAGACAGAAATGTTCAATTCCGGTTTCCGTCCCGCGGTAAATGCAGGTCTGTCAGTATCCCGTGTAGGTGGTGCGGCACAGATCAAGGCAATGAAGAAGATCGCGGCGCCGATCCGTACCGAGCTTGCTCAGTACAGAGAGCTGGCTTCCTTCGCACAGTTCGGATCTGAACTGGATGCAGATACCAAGGAGAAGCTGGCGCAGGGCGAACGTATCAAGGAAGTGCTGAAGCAGCCTCAGTACCAGCCTATGCCGGTACAGTATCAGGTTATCATCATCTATGCGGTGACTAAGAGATTCCTGCTGGATGTGCCGGTAGAGGACATCACCAGATTTGAGAAGGAATTCTTCGATTATCTGGATACTAAGCATCCCGAGATTCCTGCAGCCATCGCTGAGGAAAAGGTGATCTCCGATGCTACGGAAGAAAAGCTTGTGAAGGCACTGAATGATTTCAAGGCAGAGTTTCTGAAATAAGTGTGTCAGCCGTGATATACGGCAGAATGAGAGGTAACTATGGCATCAATGCGTGATATCAAGCGCCGTAAGACCAGCATTCAGGGCACACAGCAGATCACCAAGGCCATGAAGCTGGTATCTACGGTAAAGCTTCAAAGAGCCAGAGCAGGTGCAGAACGTTCTCAGACGTATTTTGACTGTATGTATGATACCGTAAATAATATCCTGTCCAGGGTAGGTCATCTGGAACACAAATATCTAGTTCCGGGTGCTTCCCCGAAAAAGGCGGTCATTGTCATTACCTCCAATCGAGGTCTGGCAGGCGGTTACAATTCCAACGTAGCCAAACTGATCACCGGACAGGAGGACTGGAAGACAGAAGACGTGGTAGTCTATGCCATCGGTAATAAGGGCCGGGAGATCCTGGAGAGAAAAGGATATACCGTGAAGGAATCCTATCCGGAGGTTATTGAGGAACCGGCTTATGCGGAAGCAATGCTTCTGTCACAGAAGCTGTTGACATCATTTGCAGCCGGAGAGATCGGAGAGATCTATCTGGCATATACACATTTTAAAAACACGGTGAGCCATGAGCCGAAGCTGTTGAAGCTTCTGCCTGTGGAATATGATGCAGACGCGAAAGACTCCGCAGAGGGTGCTGACGCACTGATGAATTTTGAGCCGGAAGATGTGGAAGCACTGGATATGATCATACCGAAATATATTTCCAGTCTGATCTATGGTGCACTGATGGAAGCAGCAGCCAGTGAGAACGGTGCCCGTATGCAGGCCATGGATAATGCCACCAGCAATGCGGAGGATATGATCAGTGATCTGTCACTGAAGTACAACCGCGCAAGACAGGGAAGCATTACCCAGGAGCTTACAGAGATCATTGCAGGCGCAGAGGCGCTTTAATTATTGGAACATGCCCATCAGTGGGCAGGAAAGAGGTAGAAATGGCAGGAGAGAATAAAGGAAGGATCACCCAGGTCATCGGTGCCGTACTGGATGTACGATTCGATGAGGGCAAACTTCCCGAGATCAATGACGCGATCCGCATCCCTACCAGAGATGGAGGAGAACTGGTAGTAGAAGTCTCCCAGCACTTGGGTGATGATACTGTCAGATGTATCGCCATGGGTACTACCGACGGACTGGTAAGAGGAATGGAGGCAATCGCCACCGGAGCTCCGATTTCCGTGCCGGTAGGAGAAAATACCCTGGGCAGAATATTTAATGTACTGGGTCAGCCGATTGATAACAAGCCGGTACCGGAGGGGGTATCTTACGAGCCTATCCACCGTGCTGCACCGACCTTCGCAGAGCAGTCTACGGACACAGAACTGCTGGAGACCGGTATTAAGGTCGTTGACCTGCTCTGCCCTTATCAGAAGGGTGGTAAGATCGGTCTGTTCGGCGGTGCCGGAGTAGGTAAGACCGTCCTGATCCAGGAGCTGATCCGTAATATCGCTACCGAGCACGGCGGATATTCCGTATTCACCGGTGTAGGTGAGCGTACCCGTGAGGGTAACGACCTGTATCACGAGATGCAGGAGTCCGGCGTACTGGACAAGACCACCATGGTATTCGGACAGATGAATGAGCCTCCCGGAGCGAGAATGAGAGTCGGTCTGACCGGACTGACCATGGCAGAGTACTTCCGTGACAAGGGTGGTAAGGATGTGCTGCTGTTCATCGACAACATTTTCCGTTTCACCCAGGCAGGAAGTGAGGTATCCGCACTGTTAGGCCGTATGCCTTCCGCAGTAGGATACCAGCCTACATTACAGACAGAGATGGGTGCGCTGCAGGAGCGTATCACATCCACCAAGAACGGATCCATTACTTCCGTACAGGCAGTCTATGTGCCTGCGGATGACCTGACAGACCCGGCACCTGCGACCACATTCGCACATCTGGATGCCACCACGGTTCTGTCCCGTTCTATCGTAGAACTGGGAATCTATCCCGCAGTAGATCCTTTGGAGTCCACATCCCGTATCCTGGATCCCAGAATTGTAGGTAAGGAGCATTATGAGACCGCCCGCGGTGTACAGGAGATCCTGCAGAGATATAAGGAATTACAGGATATTATCGCCATCCTCGGCATGGACGAATTGTCCGAGGAAGACAAGCTGGTCGTATCCCGTGCCCGTAAGATCCAGAGATTCCTGTCCCAGCCCTTCTTCGTGGCAGGACAGTTCACCGGTCTGGAGGGAAAATACGTACCGATCAGCGAGACCATCCGCGGATTCCGTGAGATCCTGGATGGCAAGCATGATGATATTCCGGAGAGCTACTTCCTGAATGCCGGAAGCATCGATGATGTACTGGCAAAGGTTCATGCATAGCATGAGAGGGGAGTTCAGATATGGCAGATAAAGATTTTCAACTTCGTATCATAACCCCGGAAAGAGTATTCTATGAGGGAACTGTGGATATGGTAGAATTCAATACCACGGAAGGACAGATCGGTGTCCTTCCGGGACACATTCCCCTGACGGTGATCGTGAAGCCGGGTATCCTGCATATTACGGAGAAGGACGGAGAGAAGGAGGCAGCACTGCATTCCGGATTCGCCGAGATCCTTCCCGAGGGAGTTATCATTCTGGCAGAGATCATCGAATGGCCCAATGAGATCGATGAGAACCGTGCGGAGGCAGCACTGCACCGTGCGGAAGAGAGACTGCGCAGCAAGACGCCGGAGACGGATATTGCCAGAGCAGAGACGGCATTGCAGAGAGCAATGGCGAGAATTCAGGTGTTGCGATAATTTTCGCAGCACCTGTTTTTCACTTTATAGAGAGAAAATGCATATGCTATAAAAAAGCATGAGGCATTTTAAAATGGTAGCAAGACCGTTTTTTATGACATTGCCCGGATATCCCGGAAGAATGGATGAAAAAGAAATATTAAATGACTTGGAATATCTGCAGCAGACCTATCCCGGAGAAGTCAGACGCTGTCAGCGCAGGATTGCGGAAATATTGGACAAATACGATTACGAAGGAAGTATGATCTATGACGAATATCCGGACCGCTTCAGCCTCTACCGGATCGCTGATACCATTGGTAAGATCCTGGAGCGGGAATCGGGAAAAGTCTCCGGAGATCTGATCCAGGTACTGGTGTGTGATGAGATCTACAAGAGAAGACACGGCGGAAAACGCGGAATGATTGCATTTTTATAGCAAAGAGGAAGCATTTATGTTACAATGAACACTGTGAATTCATCAGGCATGAAGCGTATGGAAGCAGGATAAACTATGGAAGAATTGAAAATACTTTTACAGAAAATTTTGAATAAAGATCTGCAACAGATCATTCTAAGCAACAGTCGTAATCCGGAACAGATACAGAAAGTAAAGATCCGACGGTTTTGATCCGGGACAAATTATTGTTTCAGGAGACGAGATACAAAGGAACGCAGGTATTTCATGAGAATTATACAGCGGCGCAGATGACGGACGGAATCTGTGCCGCATTGCAGGAACAGTTCCGGCAGGGAGAATTTACGACAAAAAGCTTACAGGCTACGGCGTTAGTCAGTAAAAAAGGAAAGCTGACTCTGAAGGTGAAAAATAACGGTGCATCAAAAGCGGGGAAAAGTACCGCTCCCGAACAGGAGGATCTGCAGGCACTTTCGCATAACCGTACCAAGCATTATATCTTAGAGGAAGGAAAGCCTGTGGATTTTCTGGTGGGACTGGGTGTGCAGACGCCGGACGGCCGTGTGACGAAGGCGAGATTCGATAAGTTCCGCCAGATCAACCGCTATCTGGAATTCATCGAGGATGTGATCAATGAACTGCCGACAGACCGGACGATCCGGATCATTGATTTCGGCTGCGGCAAATCTTATCTTACTTTTGCCATGTATTACTATCTGCACGAATTACAGCATAGAGATATTCAGGTGACCGGACTGGATCTGAAGACTGATGTGATCAAACATTGCAATGAACTGGCGGAGAAGCTGGGCTATGACAGATTAAAATTTGAACGGGGAGACATCAGCACCTATGAGGGAACGGATGTGGCGGATATGGTGGTGACACTGCATGCCTGTGACCTGGCAACGGATTATGCCCTGGACAAAGCGGTAAAATGGGGAGCCAGAGTTATCCTGGCGGTACCCTGCTGTCAGCACGAACTGAACAGACAGATTCAGTGTGATTCTCTGAAGCCGGTATTGAAATATGGGATCATCAAGGAACGTATCGCGGCACTGCTTACAGATGCCCTCAGAGCGAATCTCCTGGAACAGCAGGGGTACGAGACACAGATACTGGAATTCATCGACATGGAACATACTCCGAAGAATCTGTTGATCCGTGCGGTGAAAAAGGGCAGCATGCGCCCGAAGCACAGTACGGATATCCGTACTGTGGAGGAACTGCTGCATGTGGCGCCGACACTGGACAAACTGCTGAATAATAAATGAGTGAAGAAGCAAGAATGAAGAAAACGATTATTAAAATTGCCGTGTGCGTTGTGGTGTTTATAGCATCAGCGTTTATCATCGGCGGCATTATGAATCAGGGACATAATAACATGACCATGGAAATGGCTCCGGCGACACTTCCCGTGATCACCATGGAGAGCGGCGGTGTGGCATGCAACGAGCTGCATGGAAACACAGTGGAAATGGATGTCGCATACCAGAAAGATACCGTGACTATGCTGGGTGCGGGCAGACAGGCAAATTTTACCGTGGATACCTATGGCAGAGAAATCACGGGAATTTCCATGGAAGTCCGCAGCATTGACGGTTCCCGACTTATAGAGAACGGAGAAGTCACCGGATGGAAGGCGGGAGGTAAAAGCTTTCCGGTCACGCTGACTTTAAAAGACCTGATCGATACCAATACACAGTACAGCCTGACCCTGATCCTGGAATTGGAAGGGGAACAGAAGGTCTACTATTATACGACGATTCTGTGGAACGACGACCTGCATATCGCAGAGATCCTGGAGTTCGCATCGGATTTCCATGGGAAACTGTATGACAAAGAAGCGGCAAAGGAACTGACTAAATACCTGGAACCAAATTCGAAACTGACGGATAACGGTACTTTTCACAAAGTGAACATCCACAGCAATTTCCAACAGATTACCTGGGGGAACCTGGAGCCTGCCCAGGAGGGAGCAGCTTCTCTGCGCCTGGTACAGGTGAATGGGAACATTGCTTCCCTGCTGATGGATTTTGTAGTGTCTACCGGTGAGGGGAAAAATAAGATATATTATAGCGTGGAAGAATACTATCGCGTCAGATATACCTCGGAGAGAATGTATCTACTGGATTATGAGCGGACCATGACGCAGATCCCGGATACCGGGCGGATGTATGCCAATGATAAGATTCTTCTGGGGATCACGGATGAAAATGTGGACATGATGGAGAGCACCGATGGAAATACCGTGGTATTTTCCGATAGGGGACAGCTGCTTTGCTATAACGCGGTGACCAATGGGCTCACGGTGATCTTCTCTTTCTATGACAAGGACAATGCGGACTGTCGTACGCTGTATGACCATCACGGTATCAAGATCCTCGATGTGGACGAGGGCGGCAATGTAAAATTTGCCGTATACGGCTACATGAACCGCGGAAGACATGAGGGCGAGACCGGCATTCAGATCTTAAGTTACGACAATTCGCTGAACACCATCGAGGAAGAGGTCTATATTCCGTATTCCAAGAGTTATGCGGTGCTGAAAGACGAGATGGGCCAGCTTTTGTACCGGAACAGGCAGCAGCATCTGTACTTTTTCCTCGAAAACGGTGTCTATGATGTGGATCTGGAGAACCGAAGCGCAGAGCAGCTGGTAAGCATCCGGCAGGATGACAGTCTTCAGGTATCGGAGAATCATGAGATCATCGTATGGCAGGAAGGGGACGATATCAATCACAGTAATCAGCTGAATGTGAGGAACCTGAATACCGGAGAACAGACCGTGATCCGGGCTGAGGATGGGGATGCCATCCGTCCTCTTGGCTTTATGGGAGAGGACATCATCTACGGAGTGGCAAGGGAGAGCGATATCCGCACGGAGAATTCCGGACAGATCTTCTATCCTATGTATAAGGTATGTATCAGTAATTCTTCCGGTGCCAGCCTGAAAGAATACGGGCAGGAAGGAATCTATGTCGTGGGATGTACGATCGAGAGCAACCAGATCACACTGTCCCGCCTGCAGCGGACAGAGAACGGCAGCTACCAGGAGATCCTGGATGACCAGATCATGAACAATGTGGAAGAAGAAGCCGGACAGAATAAAGTGGTCACGGCAAATATCGATATTTATGAGCGCTATGTGCAGATTCAGACGAAATCTTCCATTGATGCGAAGACCATCAAGGTGCTGAACCCCAAGGAGGTTGTATTCGAGGGCGGCAGAGAGCTGGAACTGGATGCGGTCAGTGAAGTGCCCCGGTATTATGTTTGCAATGCGTATGGCGTATGCGGTATCTACAGTGCTCCGGGCACGGCGGTGAAGGAAGCCTATGACACGTCCGGCATTGTGACCAATGACCGCGGAGTTACGGTATGGCTCAAAGGAAACCGTGTCAGCAGGAATCAGATCATGGCCATCAAGGAAGAGAGCGTCACGGAGCAGAAGAACAGCTTGGCCGTATGCCTGGATAACATTCTCAGACATGCTGGAATTACCCGTAATACCGAGTACGATCTGGCTCAGGGCAAGACTGCTACTACGATCCTGTCGGAAAATATGACGGGAGTACAGGTGCTGGATTTAAGCGGCTGTACGCTGGATGCGGTGCTGTATTATGTGAATCAGGATATCCCGGTATTGGCGATCCTGGAGGACGGGGAAGCAGTGCTGGTGACAGGATTTAATGAATTCAATGTGGTCATTATGGAACCTGCCACCGGCAAGCTGTATAAGAAGGGAATGAATGATGCCACAGCGTGGTTTGCTGAGAATGGCAATCATTTCATCACGTACATGAGAACAGAGAATTAAATTGCTTATTTCTGTACGTCAAAAATGTATTTGCGATATTTCTGCAACACGGTGCGAAGCAGCATGCCCAGGATGCCGCAGGAGATCACTTCCCCGATGCCGACGGTCAGCATGAAATAAGGAATACCACCTTCTAAATGATACACATAAGCCAGCACGAAAGGAACGATGATGATGTTGGCAATGATGGGAGGCAGAGGAGCCAGCCATTTGTTCTTATCACGCAGCAGATAAGTGCCAAAGGCACCGATCAGCGTTGCCAGGCTGCCGAAGATAATGTCAAGCAGCATGCAGCCGGTCATGGTATTGCTGATGATACATCCCAGGAAAAGTCCCGGTATGGCAGCAGGGGTAAATACGGGAAGAATCGTCAGGGCTTCCGAGAAGCGGACCTGAATGGGATAATTTGCCAGTCCCAGAGCGTTGGCTAACATGGTCAGCACAACATAGAGAGCAGCGATCACCGCTCCGTGTACGAGGTACAGTACTTTTTTGTTCATTTGTTTTCTCCTTTAGTTTTGTTTTACGAGTGGAAGGTCACGAACACTCGATTCATTTTACGCCGGAAATCGGCGAGCCCTGTAAGACCTTGTTTTTATGGGCTGTACAACTGTTTCAGTATAACAATAATCTGGGAAAAGTCAAGCCCTGTGTCAAAATATCCAATAGTTGCATTTTCTGCGTAAAAATGCGAAAATATAAGATAACGCATTGATTGCAAGAAAGTAAGGAGAAGTATATGTATATTATCGCAGGGCTGGGGAATCCCGGCAAAGAATATGAAAATACGAGACATAATATCGGTTTTGATGTCATAGACAGATTAGCAGAGGAAGAAAATATTGCTGTCATGGAGAGCAAACACAAGGCGTTGATCGGCAAAGGCTACGTGGCAGGGCAGAAGGTGATCCTGGCGAAGCCCCAGACCTTCATGAACTTAAGCGGAGAGAGCATCCGTGAGATTGTGGATTATTATAAGGTGGACGATACCTCGGAGCTGATCGTGATCTCCGATGATATCAGCCTGGATGTGGGACAGATCCGCATCCGCAAAAAGGGCAGCGCCGGCGGACATAATGGACTCAAGAATATCATCAAGATGTTAGGGCATGATACTTTTACCCGTGTCCGCATGGGCGTAGGTGAGAAGCCGAAGAATTATGACTTGGCAGATTATGTATTGGGACATTTCCCGGTGGAAGAACGTAAGGTTATGGATGATGCTACGAAGACCGCCGCAGAAGCGATCCGTATGATCCTCACAGAGAGCGCGGATGTTGCCATGAACCATTTTAACAGTAAGAAAGCGTGAAAAAATGCAGGCACTACTTGCGCCATTGAAAGAACTGGCGGAATATGATGAGGTCCGTAAGATCGTCAGACAGGGAAAGGGAACGGTTGCCCTGTCCGGATGCGTGGACTCACAGAAACTTCACATGATCTACGGACTCAGCGATGGCCTGAAATACAAGGTCATCGTTACTTATAATGACTTAAAAGCCAAGGAGATCTACGAGGAATACCGCTTTTATGACAGAAATGTCATGCTGTATCCGGCGAAGGACCTGATCTTTTTCCAGGCAGATATTCACGGTAATCAGCTGGTACAGGAGCGGATCAAGACCTTGCGCAGAGTCGTGGAGGGCAAGCCTGTCACCATCGTCACCACCTATGCGGCACTGATGACACCCCAGGTGCTGTGGGAGGAGAAGGACATCATCCACACCGAGCGGGGCGGTAGTCTGGACGAGAGTAAACTGGCATCCCGGCTGGTAGCTATGGGATACGAGAAAGCCTATCAGGTGGAGAGTCCGGGGCAGTTCTCCGTGCGTGGCGGTATTGTGGATATTTTTGACCTGACGGAGGAGAATCCCTACCGTATCGAACTGTGGGGGGATGAAGTGGAATCCATCCGCAGCTTCGATATCTTAAGCCAGCGTTCCATTGAGAAGCTGGAGAGTATCACGGTCTACCCGGCGACGGAGTTCGTGTTGTCTGAGGAGCAGATTCGCAAGGGAATCGCCAGACTGGAGAAGGAAGCCGCCAAACAGGAGAAAATTTTCCGGGATGCCCACCAGCCGGAGGAAGCCCACAGGATCGCCACCCAGGTAAGCGAGTTGAAGGAACAGCTGTTGGAATTCCAGAGCAAAGCGAACCTGGAAGGATATATCCGATATTTTTATGAAAATACGGTGACTATGTCGGAGCTGCTGGCGGATATGGCGGGACGATCTCTGGTCTTCTATATTGATGAACCGGCGCGGGTGAAAGAGCAGGCGGACGCCATTGAACTGGAATTCCGGGAGAGCATGGAGCAGCGTGCGAGAAAAGGCTATGTGCTACCGGGACAGATGAATATTCTCTACAGCGGAGAGCAGGTGGCGGCCACATTGGAGAAAAATGCCGTGGTGACACTGGCTACCATGGAGACCAAGTACGGCTATTTCCGGACGGAAAAACATGTGGATATTGCAGCCCGCAACATTGCTCCCTATAACAACAGCTTTGAATCCCTGGTAAAAGACCTGAAAAAATATAAAAAAAGCGGATATCGGGTGCTGTTACTGTCCGGCTCCCGTACTCGCGCAAGACGTCTGGCAGAGGATCTGCGGAATGCGGAAGACGGCGGTGCGGGACTCACGGCAGTATATACGGAAGACCCCATGCGGGAAGTACAACCCGGAGAGATCCTGACCTATTATGGGCATGTAAATAAAGGATTCGAATACCCATGGCTGAAATTTGTAGTGCTGTCCGAGAGTGATATTTTCGGATCGGAGAAACGTAAGAAGAAAAAGAAAAAACTCTACCAGGGGCAGAAGATCAATGATTTCAATGACCTGAAGATCGGTGATTACGTAGTGCATGAGACCCACGGATTGGGGATATACAAAGGCATCGAAAAGGTAGAGGTAGAAAACATTGTCAAGGATTACCTGAAGATCGAGTACCGGGACGGTGGCAATCTGTACATTCTCGCTACCGGACTGGATGTAATCCAGAAATACGCCTCCGCCGATGCGGCGAAGAAGCCGAAGCTTAATAAGCTGGGTGGCAAGGAATGGGAACATACCAAGACCAAGGTCCGCAGTGCGGTCAGTGCCGTGGCAAAGGATCTCGTGGAGCTGTATGCGGTGCGCCAGCAGAGTGAGGGCTATGCCTTTGGAAAAGACACGGTATGGCAGCGGGAGTTTGAGGAAATGTTTCCCTTCGAGGAGACGGAGGATCAGCTGAGTGCTATCGCGGACACCAAGGCCGACATGGAAAGCCATCGGATCATGGATCGTCTGATCTGCGGAGATGTGGGATATGGTAAGACAGAGATCGCGATCCGCGCTGCCTTCAAAGCAGTACAGGAGGGCAAACAGGTGGTGTACCTGGTGCCTACCACCATTTTAGCACAGCAGCATTACAACACTTTTGTGCAGCGAATGAAGGATTTCCCGGTCAATATTGCCCTGATGAGCCGTTTTCGCACATCTTCGGAGATCAAAAAGACAGTAAAAGATCTGGAAAAGGGAATGGTGGATATCGTCATTGGTACTCACAGAGTATTGTCGGCGGATGTGAAGTTCAAGGATCTGGGGCTTTTGATCATCGATGAGGAGCAGCGTTTTGGCGTGGCTCATAAGGAGAAGATCAAGAAACTAAAAGAGAACGTGGATGTGCTGACCCTGACGGCAACACCGATTCCCCGTACCCTGCACATGAGCCTCATCGGTATCCGGGATATGAGCGTGCTGGAGGAGGCTCCCAACGACAGGCTGCCGATTCAGACTTTTGTCTGCGAATACAACGACGAACTGGTCAGAGAGGCTATTGTCCGAGAGATGGCCCGGGGCGGACAGGTCTACTATGTCTATAACCGTGTGAATAATATTGCGGATATTGCGGCACAGATCGCGAAACTGGTGCCGGAAGCAAATGTGGCCTATGCCCATGGACAGATGAAGGAGCATGAACTGGAACGGATCATGTTTGATTTCATCAACGGAGAGATCGATGTGCTGGTGTCCACTACTATTATAGAGACCGGGCTGGATATCTCTAATGTAAACACCATGATCATTCATGACTCGGATAATCTGGGGCTGTCCCAGTTGTACCAGCTCAGAGGCCGCGTGGGACGCTCCAACCGGAATGCCTATGCGTTTCTGATGTACAAGCGGGACAAAATGTTAAAGGAAGTAGCGGAGAAACGGCTGGCGGCGATCAAGGAATTCACAGATCTGGGCAGCGGTTTCAAAATTGCCATGCGGGACCTGGAGATCCGTGGGGCCGGGAATCTGCTGGGGATGAGCCAACATGGCCACATGGAAGCCGTAGGATACGACCTCTACTGCAAAATGTTGAATGAGGCGGTGCAGAATCTGAAGGGAATCCATACGACGGTGGATTTCACCACGGTGATCGACCTGGATGTGGATGCATATATTCCGGCGGAATATATTGTGAATGAAACGCAGAAACTGGATATTTATAAGCGCATCGCCGGCATTGAGACGCTGAAAGAGCGGGATGAGATGAAGGATGAGCTGTTAGACCGTTTTGGCAATATCCCCAAGGCAGTGGATAATCTGCTGCGGATCGCACTGATCCGCATGGCGGCACACGCACTGGATATGACGGAGATCAAGGGCAAAAACGGCCGGATCACCTTTAATTTCCGACCGGATGCATCCATAGACCCGCTGAAGATCCCCGCGTTTCTGAAAAAGCATGGAGAGGAAATGAGCTTCACCGCATACGGCAATCCGTTTTTTACCTATAAATACAAAAAAACGGGACTGGTAGAGACCGATGCGGAACTCCTGATGGGGAAAACAGAGGAATTACTGGAAGAAATGAAAGAACTGGTGCTGGAAAAATTGCCGGCTCAGGAAAATTAAGAGAATTTTATGGGACATTAAAAGAGATACCTTCTTATCAGAACAGCAAACAAAAGGCTTCTGATAAGGAGGTATTTTACGATGAAGGGATATGTAACAGCCAGCGGATACATGGGATATGTGGAGAACGAATATATCTTATTTGCCAGCGAAGATGACTATTTTGATTACATGGAGGCTATTTAGGGACAGCAACATACCAGTCATAAAAAGGTGTCAGGGTGAACCTGTCTTTGAACAGATCGGCCTCTGTGTAGTAAATAATATAAATACTGTCAGTGGATATGGTATCGTAATTGATGCGCGTGTTGACCCGGATTCCGTCAGCGGTGGTAAAGGCAGCCGGAGCCGGGGCAACATCATAGGTAACGGTAGCCAGGTACTGGGAAGGCAATGTCCGTGTATACAGAAGCAGTCTGGGCCATTGCGTTGCCTTTTCCGCGCTGATCGTAGTCAGACCGAGCGTCTTGCACTGTTTCATCGAATACGCAACACAGTCTTCTACACCTTGGGAAAAATAAGCGTTTGTAGTTTCCGCATACTTGGTGTAATAGTCCTTTTGGAACAGAACCAGACAGATGAGGAAGAATGCAGTGGTGCAGCCTGTAAAAATCCTGCCGAGAGATTGAGACTTCCCCTTCAGGAAGCAGGAACATTTCCAGATACCATATGCCTCGCATAAGACAAGCGGGATATAGAGATCATTGATCTGATGCATCCTGGCGGTGACCAGCAGCGAGGTGATTCCACCTCCCATCAGCTGGGCAAACAGGAAGAATTCCCAGCAAAACACATGCTGCCGCACAGAACGAATCAGCCGGTACAGCATACAGCCGATTCCGATCAGGATAAAGACGCGGCCAATGTCGTAAAATAAACCCCAGGGCGGCAGAAAATCATAGGGACTTCCGGTATCCTGCAATAACAATAAATGCGCCGTGTTTTTGAAATTCGCATAAACAGAACTTAGGGAAAAAGCAATCTCTCCGCCGCGATACCTCTGTGTTTTGGGAATGGTGATCCAGGGTAAGGCGATCTCCGGCAACAGTCCCTGATTGACCAGGACAAATAAAAGCAACGGTAATGCCAGGACAAACAGGAGCAGAACAGACAGAACGCTGTAACGGTTGCAATGGATTTTATGATAGCGGATCCCGTAACATACCTGCAGAGCCAGCAGGATGGGAAGCATCGGCCAGATCACTGCGTAGCAATAGAGGGAGAGACCGTAAAAAAGTGCCGAGAGCAACAGATAACGGTTGTCATTCATGCCCCGTACGAAAAAGTACAGACCAAACATGAGAAAACCGGGGGCCATATTGGCATCCAATGCCCAACGACAGGCCATGATGTGCCAGGGACAGACGCTTAAGGCGAATAAGGCCCAGAGACCCGCAGTGTGGCCGAACATTTCCTTTACCAGACAATAGACGCACCAAAGCGTTAGAATACCTACCAGTGCCTGAGGAAGCCTTCCGAGAAAAGTAGTGGGAATCCCTTTGTTCAACAGTAGGAGAGGAGTGAGAAGCCAGGAGTACATGGCACTCTGCCCGTCTCCCCAGCTGGACATATAGATGGGGAATGCATAGCCTGCGGAATCCCGGCCTTCGTGTAAAAGGTCATAGGAGTTCAGCAGGACAAAAGCCTCATCCTGATGTAGGCCACCGGGCACCCGGGACAGGTATAACAGACGCAGAAGTGCTCCCAGTAACAGAATCAGAACCGGACAATAACGTCTGTAAAAAGTGTTACTATCGGAAAGGAATTTTGAATGCATAAAAATACCTCAATTCTTAGAATGATAATACAGATTGATTATAGCAGATATTGACGGCAAATTCAGTATTTTCGTTAAATTTTTAATTTATGTCTGGCACCTTTACCGACGCCATATATTTGTGTTATAGTACAAATGTAAAGAGAAAATGTAAGGGGTTTCAATGGCACACTGTGAGGAACACCGGAGAGATTCCGATACAACATTTGGCAAAAATGCAGATGGGAGTTTATATTATGGAACTGACTGAGAAAAAGGAATTTGACCTGCTCTCCCTGGGAGAGATCATGCTGAGATTATCACCGCCCGATAATGAGCGTATCACCAGAGGCGACAGCTTCAGCAAGCAGGCCGGAGGTGCAGAACTGAATGCCATCACCGGTGCGGCAATGCTGGGATTGCGCTGTGGTATCATCTCCAAGCTGCCGGCCAATGACCTTGGTGTATATATTAAGAACCGTGTACGTCTCTGCGGCGTCAGCGATGACTATCTGGTATATGACGATGATAAGGATGCGAGACTGGGTGTGTACTATTATGAGAATGGCGCTTATCCGAGAAAACCCCGTATTGTCTATGACCGTAAGAATACTTCTATCAATAAACTGAGTGTTGCGGACTATGATGACAGCCTGTATAGTGATACCCGCTGCTTCCATACCAGTGGTATTACACTGGCGCTGAGCCCCGAGCTGAGAGCAACCGCCATTGAGATGATCAAGCGTTTCAAGGCGCAGGGAGCCATCATCTCCTTCGATGTGAACTTCCGCGGCAATCTGTGGACCGGTGCTGAGGCGAAGGAATGCATCGAATCCATTCTGCCTTATGTAGATATCTTCTTCTGCTCCGAGGACACCGCACGCCTGACTTTCCTGAAGGAAGGCGATGCCAAGAGCATTATGAAGAGCTTCACGGAGGAGTATCCGATTTCCATCGTGGCATCCACACAGCGTATCGTACATAGCCCGAAGCGTCATACCTTCGGTTCTATTATCTACAGCGCCAAGGATGATACCTATTATGAAGAGGCTCCGTACACCGATATCGAAGTTGTAGACCGTATCGGAAGCGGTGATGCCTATATCTCCGGTGTCCTCTATGGACTGCTGGCACATCCCGGCGAGTACCAGCGGGCACTGGAATACGGTAATGCCATCAGTGCACTTAAGAACACCATCCCCGGTGACCTGCTGTGCACTGACCTGAAGGAGATTCAGGGGATCATCAAGGAGCATAAGTCCACCGGACGTATTGCGGAGATGGACCGCTAAAGCATTTCCCCTTCTTATCTGATCGAACAAATAGAAAAGACAAAGCTCTGTCATGTCAATTTAAGTGCATGACAGGGCTTTTTCTGTTTATTTTTAACAATAATAAGCCTAAAATATATTAAAAAGTCTGCTATACAAGATTAAATTAGTTTGATATACTAAAGATTGATATAGTACTAAAAGCAGGATGTTATCAGATGGAAGATTTGAGAAACAGAAGGGAGACAGCAATTTGGAAAAGGAAGACCGTATCCGGCAGAAAGAACAATGGAAACAACTGTCTCCTTCTGAAAAATGGCAGTATTTTATAGACTATTATCTGTGGGTTACCATAGGCGTGACAACGGGAATCGTCATTCTGATCTTCCTGATCGTGCATTTTGCCACCAAGACAAGCTTCGTCATGGGAGTCATGGCAGTGAATACGGACGGAGAGCACATCGAAGCCACCGGTCCGGATTATTTTACGGATTTCCTGCGGGAACACGGTGTGATGTCCAAACGGGATGTGGTGAACCTGAATTATACGATCTGGATCGATCCGAACTCGGATTCCGACGTGGATTCCACGAATCTCAGCACGATCCAGGTATTGTTCATGACCCGGTCGGTGGATGTGTTTTTTTCTGACGAAGAGTTTTTGAAGCTCATGGGCGGCACGGATTATCTGGTAAATTTAAGGGATTATATGCCTGAGGAACTATTGGATAGATATGAAGATCAGCAGATCAAAGTGTTAAATACCATGACGGGAGAGACGATCGTGGCGGGAATCAGGCTGGAAGATAATGTCTGGGTGCAAAAGACCGGCTGGTATGAGCACACGGCAGCGGTAGGACTGGCGGATGGCATGAAAAACCCGGAACTGGCGGTGGCACTGTTGGAGGAAATATTGAATGCGGAATAAGGATGAAAAACATTACCGGGGCATAGAAAAGCTGACGGACAATCCGTTTTTAAATTTGTATCATATCGATGCACTGGGGCGGGACGGGACGCCGTTTCACTATTATTTTGCTTCCCGCAATGGTGAGGATAATATCAAACATAAGACTCATAGCCTGCGCCCCGAAGGTATGGCGGTCTATGCGGTAACGGAGGATGGACAACATCTGGTACTGGTGCGGCAGTACCGTTACCCCATGGACGATTATCTCTATGAACTGCCAGCAGGATTGATCGAGCCGGGAGAGACGGCTTCGGAGGCTGCCTGCCGGGAGATGATCGAGGAGACCGGTTGGGAACTGAAGGTATATGAAGGCGGGGAGCCGGCATTCCGCAGAGGCTTTTTCCTGGCGCAGGGGCTGACGGACGAGAGCGGTAGTATGATCTTTGGCACGGTGACGGAGCAGGTGGGACAGCAGATGGAGAACACTGAGGATATTCAGGTGATCCTGGCGGACAGACAGGAGGTACTCCGGATCCTGAGACAAGAGCGGGTATCCATGCGCTGCGGACTGATGCTGATGCAGTTTTTGAAGGCAGAAACGGAAGCACCGTTTGATTTTTTACATTTGTGACAGATATATCAACAGAAAGCATAAAAGACAGGGGCGCACTTGCCGCTCGGAGAAGTTTGGAAATGACGATTTTTGGAAAGCGGATGCTGTTTTTTAGAAAAATTTTTATTCCGGAAAGAAAGAGGTAAAAGTATGGCAATCAGATACATAGAACAGGACAGAACCTTCTGGCTGGATACAGAACACACCAGCTACATCATGGCTGTTGTGGATGAGGAGAATTTTGTGGGGCATGTATACTACGGTCAGAAATTGCAGTATACCGAAAATGCACCGGCTCCGTTATATTTAATGCGTACGGGGGAGGCACCCTTCGTCCCGTCACAGAACAACAGAGAGCGTGTGGCATTCCTGGATTCCTTCCCCATGGAGTATCCGGGGAACGGGTTAGGAGACTACAGAGAGAGTGCTGTCTCCATCCGGACCGTGGGAGGACATGTGGGAGTGCAGCTAAATTACGTCTCCCATGAGATCGTAAAGGAGAAGCCCGCGCTTCCCGGGCTGCCTTCTACTTTTCCGGGAGAGGAGGATTGCGACACCCTGATCCTGCACCTGGAGGACCAGACGACCGGTTTGACGGCAGAACTGATCTATACTACATTTGAAAAAGTAGATGTGATCACCCGCAGTGTAATCCTGAAAAATACAGCAGAACAGCCGATTTATCTGACAAAAGTTATGTCTGCCTGCCTGGATCTGGATTGCACGGATGAAAAGTATGACATCCTTACCTTGCACGGTTCCTGGGGGAGAGAACGTCAGATGGAGAGGAGAAGCCTGATGCATGGTAAGCAGAGCGTTGGGTCTGTCAGAGGAGAATCCTCCCACCAGGAGCATCCGTTTATTGCATTGCTGTCAGAAAATGCAACGCAGGATACCGGTGAAGTCTACGGCATGCATTTTGTATATTCCGGTAATTTCCTGGCACAGGCAGAGCTGTCACAGTTCGACTCCATCCGTATGACTATGGGGATCCATCCGGAGAATTTTGTATGGAAACTGGAGCAGGGAGAAAGCTTTGCTGCGCCCGAAGTAGTAATGACTTATTCTTCAGAGGGGCTTAGCGGTATGACACATCATTATCATGATATGTACCGCGAGCATCTGATCCGTGGAGAATACCGGGATAAAAAGCGTCCGATTCTGATCAATAACTGGGAAGCTACGTACTTTGATTTTAACACCGATAAATTATTAAAGATTGCAAAGCAGGCATCAAAGCTTGGGATCGAAATGTTGGTCATGGACGATGGATGGTTCGGACACCGTAATGATGACAGCACGAGCCTGGGTGACTGGAAGGTCAATGAGCAGAAGCTGCCGGGAGGTCTGAAACTTTTGGTGGATCAGGTAAATGCCATGGGACTTAAGTTCGGTATCTGGTTCGAACCGGAGATGATCTCGCCGGATTCGGATCTGTACAGAGAGCATCCCGACTGGGCAATCTCCATTCCGGGCCGTGTAGGAAGCCTGTGCCGGAATCAGTATGTACTGGATCTGTCCCGGAAGGAAGTCAGAGATCATGCTTTTGAAAGCGTGGCGGCAGTGCTGCACAGCACCAATATCGAATATGTGAAATGGGACATGAACCGTCAGCTGTCGGATCTGGGCAGCGTGGAACTGCCTGCGGATCGTCAGGGAGAGTTGTACCACAGATATGTGTTGGGGGTATACGAACTGCAGGAGAGACTGCTTGCGGAATTTCCTCATCTGCTCTTAGAGAATTGTTCCGGTGGTGGAGCAAGATTCGATCCGGGCATGCTGTATTATAGTCCGCAGATCTGGTGCTCGGATGATACGGATGCCATTGAACGGTTGAAGATTCAGGAAGGCACGATGCTGCTATATCCGTTATCCACTATGGGAGCCCATGTATCGGATTGCCCCAACCACGCCTTGGGAAGAGTGACACCTTTTGAGACCAGGGGTCATGTGGCACTGGCAGGCACCTTCGGCTACGAGCTTGATATCACGAAGATTCCTGAGGAGGACAGGCAGCAGATCCCTGCACAGACCGCTATGTATCACAAATACAACGATCTGATCCGCAGGGGAGATTACTGGCGGATCGCGTCATATTTAGAAAACGGCAGCTACGACTGCTACATGGTAGCTTCCAAGGATAAAAAGGAAGCGCTGATAACTTATGTACAGGTATTATCAAGACCGAATTTTCACAGCAGAAGAGTGCGTCTGAAAGGGTTGTCACCGGAAAACCGCTACCGCATAGAGGAGACCGGAGAAGTACTCGGCGGTGATGTGCTGATGCAGGCCGGCATGTTAATAGCACCTTTGTGGGGTGACTACCGCAGCAGGCTGATCCATTTGACTGAGGCGTAAAACTGGGCAGGAGCATGCCTTGACATAAGATTTTCAGATTACTAAGATTTAAGTAGGGTTGATGATTTAACGGAGATGACAGTGAAAATAGCGATAAGGAGTACGAAATTATGGCAAAAGCAGTAAAATTAGCAGATATCGCAGAACGGGTAGGGGTCAGCACGGTAACAGTGTCAAAAGCACTGTCCGGACAAAAAGGCGTCAGTGAGGAAGTAAGGGAAAAAATCCACAGTATTGCGGAAGAACTGGGTTATCAGCAGCCGTCAGCGGCAAGAAAAAGTCAGAACCAGAAGAGCTACAATATCGGCATTCTGATCTCTGAGAGATTTTTGGATAAATATGAGTCCTTTTACTGGCAGATGTATCAGTCGGTAGCTACCAGAGCCACAGCAAAGGAATGCTTTACCATGCTGGAGGTCATCGGAATGGCAGAGGAAGAGAATGGCAGATTGCCGAAGCTGGTACAGGAACGCAAGGTGGATGGCATTATCGTCATTGGTAAAATGATGGATGATTACCTGCAGCATTTGAATACAGAAGCTGGGATCCCTGTGATCTATCTGGATTATTATAACGGCAGAGAAGCCAGTGATTCCGTGATCTCCAACAGCTACTACGGAACCTATGAGCTGACCTATTATCTGTACCGGATGGGACACCGCAAGATCGCTTATGTAGGAACCCTGCTGGCCACCGAGAGCATTACGGACCGATATTTCGGTTATCAAAAGGCTCTTTTAGAGCTGGGACTGGAACAGAAGAAGGAATGGGTGCTGGATGACCGTCATATTGAGACCGGCAAGATCGATACGGTGAATATGTTGCAACTTCCGAAGGATATGCCTACCGCATTCGTATGCAACTGCGATCTGACCGCCAGCTTACTCATCAAGAAGCTGAGAGAGAACGGATACCGTGTGCCGGAGGATATTTCCGTGGTAGGTTTTGATAACTACCTGTATCCCGGACTCAGTGATATCCGTATTACTACTTATGAAGTAGATATGGGAGAGATGGCGAGAAGAGCTATTCATAATATGATCAAGAAGATCACCAGTGATAATTTCAAAGGGGGAGTCACTGTGGTGGAAGGCCGCCTGGTACTGAAGGACAGCGTGTCTCACGTATAGACTGCGGCGCGTTCTGCCGGTAGACAAAGGGTGTGACACCAGTGCGCTTTTTGAACAGGTGGATGAAATGATTGGTGTTGTCAATGCCTACCGCAGAGCCCACCTCGTGGATCGGATCATCGGTAGATAGGAGCAGCGATATGGCTGCTTCTATTTTTTTCTCTTGCAGGTATTGTAGCGGAGAAGTATGGAAGGCGGCGGAGAATTCCCGGCATAGACGGTAGCGGCTGATCCCCAGTGTCTGCTCAAAATATTCCAGAGAGTGATTTTCCACATAGTTTTCCTCAAAATCCGCTTTCATGGACAGCAGATAAGCAGGAATGGGCTTCGCATCCCGGGAAACGGACAGGGCAGACAATGCCAGCTCGGTGAACATGCCGGTCAGCTCCCTATGAATCTGCAGCTGCTCTGCGGGGGTCGGAGTAAAGGGAAATTTTGTTAGCTGCTGCATGCGCTGTGAGACACAGGAACCGATGGGAATCGGATAACAACAGGTAAAATAAGCTTCAAATATGCTATAATAAGAAGAAAGTTCCTTCCCACTTAAGAAAAACATCTGAAAGCGCCACTTTCCCTGCAACAGTCGGAGGGAGAAACCCTGACTGCAATCTAAGAACAACAGATGCTCGCGATCCAGGACCACCTCGCTGCCCTGAGTGGCAAGGAGAGCACTACCCTCTAAGGTGTAGAGCAGCAGATAAGAAGGAAAGGGGTTCCATTCATAATAAAAGGGATCTAACAGGCGGAATTCCCCACCGGCCAGAGGCAGTAAAAAGCCTTTGTCTTCCAGGGATACTTTGTAGATCTGTCCCAGTAGGATCTCTGGGGAACGTTGTCCCTCCACATCAGAGGAAGTGTGCTTTAATGCGTTAAGAAAAGTGGTGGAAATGTTCATACAAAAACCTTGCCTTTCCGCAAACTTCAAATTTTGGCTGCTTTAGCAGCTTGTGCAGGAACAAAACTTCATGTGAAAAATTTGTTTTTCACATTAGAAACATGCTTTTTTGAAAAAATTAAGTAAGCTTAAATACATTATAAACCATTATTTAAGCTATTTCAATGGCAAAGGATGTAAAGAAAGAAAAATTAGTTAATTAAATAAGCTAATTTAACTCAAATCAATTGTTTTAATTGTATAATATATACAAAACATAGGAATAAAACTTGTGAAAATAGAAGATAATAACGAAAATAGCAAGAATAAGAGATTAAAAACAAGAATAGTTGATGATTAATTAATATGGTTATGTATAATTAAATTAAGTTACAAAACAGCAAACATCATCAAATGTAACAAACATTATTAAGGAGGATTTCATTATGAAGATGAAAAAGTTTTTAGCTCTTTCCACAGCATCTGTCATGGCATTGTCCATGGTAGCATGTGGAAACACAGACAACGGTGCTGCTGAAAGCAGTGCAAGTACCACCCCTGCAACCGCAGAAGCTTCTACGGAAGCAGGAACCGCAGAGGCAGAGGTAACCGGTCTGAATTACGCAGAGCTTACTTTGGGTGAGGATTACACCGACATTACCACGACCATTAAGGTCCTGACTAACCGTACCGACCTGTTAGAGGACGGCGCAGCAGTTCCTTTCCAGACTTACATTGATGCATTCAACGAGATGTATCCCAACATCACTGTTGATATTGAAGGTATCACCGACTATGCAAGTGACACATTGCTTCGTCTGCAGGGTGGTGACTGGGGCGATGTTATGTTTATCCCCGCAGTTGACAAGGCTGACTTAAGCACATACTTCCTTCCTCTTGGAACTACTACCGAGATGGACGGACAGCTGAACTACTACAACCAGATGTACGAAGGCACTGTATACGGTGTTCCTTACACCGCAGGTGTTAGCGGTGGTATTGTATATAACAAGGCAGTATTCGAAGCAGCAGGAATCACTGAGATGCCTAAGACTCCCGAAGATTTCATCGCAGCATTAAAGCAGATCAAAGAGTATGACAGCTCCATCATTCCTCTGTACACCAACTACGCAGCTGGCTGGGCAATGGGCGGCCAGTGGGATCCCGCTATCAGCGGCAGTGCTACCGGAGACAGCACTTATATGAACCAGAAGTTACTGCACACGGCCAATCCTTTTGCTGATCCCGGCGACGGAACAGGCGCTTACAACGTATACAAAGTAATGTACGATGCAGTTGCGGAAGGCCTTACCGAGGAAGACTACTCCACCACGGACTGGGAAGGTTGTAAGGGTATGATCAACAATGGTCAGATCGCTTGCATGGTTCTTGGCTCCTGGGCAGTTCCTCAGATGAAGGAAGCCGGCGACAACGCTGACGACATCGCTTATATGCCTTTCCCTATTACCCTGACCAGCGGTAAGCAGGCAGCATCTGTAGGCCCTGACTACAGCTTTGGTATCAATGCCAGCACCACCGAAGACAATCAGGCAGCAGCTCTGTGCTTCGTTAAGTTCATGGCAGAAGAATCCGGATTCTCCTATGACTGTGGCGGACTTCCCGTTGCTATCAAGGATACCAGATTACCGGATTTCTATGCAGCATTCAAGGGTATCGACTTCGTAGTGGATGAGCCTGCGATCGAAGGCGAAGAGAATCTGTTAAACGAGCTGAACGCTGAGTCCGGTCTTAACATCAACAACAATGGTGAGACCAAGATGCAGGAGCTGGTAGAGTGTGCAGCAGATGGTTCCAAGACCTATGATGAGATCATCGACGAGTGGAACGAAGAGTGGACTTCCGCACAGGAGAGCTGTGGTGTAGAGATCCAGTAATTAATAGGTAACTAATTTAATCTTCTGAAGTGAGAGGGAACCATTTATCCGGTTCCCTCTTATCTAAGAGAGAAGGGTATGGAGGTATTTCGATGAGTGCAGAGACAATGAAGAAAACAAAAAAACCCTTCAGCATGAAAAAATGGGTAAAGAGCAGGAACGGACAACAGACCATCGTCATATTGTCCTTCATGATCATTCCCCTGCTTTTGCTGTTCGTGTTCACCTATCTTCCCTTTGGTGAGATGGTAAAATTCAGTTTTTATAAAATGAAATATGCTACCCCGGTAGACAAAAGACAGTTTGTAGGATTTCGGAACTACATCGACGTATTTAAGAAAGATGAATGCTTCAGTGCTTTGAAGCTGAGCCTTTATTACATGGCAGGCGCAATGGTGCAGCTGGCACTTGCGTTGTACCTGGCAACGATCCTTAGCTTTAAGACCAAGTTTGGCAATATGTTCAAGGGATTCATGTTCTTCCCTTATCTGATCAGTGGTATTGCCATTGGATTTATTTTCAAATTCTTCTACACCAGAGGATTTGTATTCGATACGGTATTACAGTGGTGTGGATTTAACTTAGAAAGTCTTCCGTTCTGGCTGAAGGACAAGAGTGTTAACAATATCTCTCTGGTGGCTTCCTCGGTATGGCGTTATTACGGCAACAACATGGTACTCTTCATCGGTGCCATCATGTCCGTGGACTCCGAGATGTACGAGGCAGCAGAGCTGGACGGTGCCAATAAATTCCAACAGTTTATACATATTATCTTACCCAGCATTAAGACCATCGTTACGCTGAACGTGATCCTGTCTATCACAGGTTCCCTGAGTGCTTTCGATCCTCCTTACGTTATCACCAAGGGTGGCGGCGGAACCGCAACGTATTTCGTATTGATGGATAAGATCGCACATACCAACCAGCAGGTAGGTCTGGCATCTGCCATGGCTGTGGTATTGTTACTGATCATTTTTGCAGCAACAATTTTGCAGAAGCTCTTCTTCAAACTGGTATTTAGAAGCTCTGATGCGGACAATGAAGAATATACCAGAAGAAAACGGCTCAGAAGAGAGAGAAGATGGAAGAAGGAGGCAGTGTAAAATGGCAAAGATGAAAACTAACCACAAACATTACAGCGCAGGCGCTGTCATCTGGATCGTTATTAAGTATTTCAGCCTGGTATTCTTCTCCTTCGTGGCACTTTTGCCCATTGTATCCTGCGTCATCACGGCGTTCAAGACCGATGCAGAGTACCAGAGCACCAATGTAATGACCCTGCCGGAAAGCTGGCTGAACTTCCAGAATTTTATTGACGCTTTTAACCGCGCCAACATGGGCAGAGCATATCTGAATTCGGCGATCATCCTGGTATTTGTACTGTTAGGCTCCGTCCTGGTGGGAACACAGCTTGCATATGTGCTGAACCGGTTCAAGTTTCCCGGCAACGGACTGATCCGCAGCCTGTTCCTGTTCGCAACCCTCCTTCCCGGAATTGCCATGCAGGTATCTGTGTACCAGATCATGAGTAACCTCGGATTTATCAATCATCTGTATGGTTATATCATTATGAGTATGGGTACGGATGTTATCTCCATCTACATCTTCATCCAGTTCATGGAAAACATTTCGGTATCGTTGGATGAATCTGCATTTATTGACGGAGCCTCCTATTTTACCATTTACTGGAAGATCATTCTTCCGCTTCTGAAACCCGCTATCGTAACTTCGATGGTGCTTAAGGGAGTAGGCGTATATAACGAGTATTATTGCGCCAGTCTGTATCTGCAGGACAAGAGGACTCTCGGTGTGGTAGCAACCTCCCTGTATACCTTCACCGGACCTCTTGGAAGCAAATACAATCTGATCTGTGCAGGTGTACTGATGTCTCTGCTGCCCGCTCTGGTCGTATTCCTGCTCTGTCAGAAACAGATCTACAGTGGAATCACCTCCGGCGCTGTCAAAGGTTAATACAAAGGAGAGTGCGCAACATGATGAACACAGAAACAATGAAAATGCGGGAAGAAATTAAAAACCACCTGACAGAAAGGATCATTCCCTTCTGGAAAGGTATGAGAGATGACGAATTCGGTGGCTATTACGGCTACCTTGATTATGATCTGAAGTTGGATAAAAAAGCAGAAAAGGGTTGTATCCTGAACAGCAGGATCACCTGGTTCTTCTCCAATGCATATACACTGTTAAAAGACGAAAGTCTGCTTGATGAGGCAAAGCACGGATACGCTTTCCTGAAAGACTATTGTCTGGACAAAGAATACGGCGGAATCTACTGGTCCTTAAATTACGACGGAACACCGAAGGATACTACAAAGCATACGTACAATCAGGCATTCTGCATTTATGCACTGTCCTCCTATTATGAGGCAAGCGGTGACGCAGAAGCCCTGGAGCTGGCGAAAAAGCTGTTTACTCTGATTGAGACTACATGTATGGATGAGGTGGGATATCTGGAAGCATTCACCAGAGACTTTAAACCGGAATCCAATGAGAAATTGTCGGAGAACGGTGTCCTGGCAGACAAGACCATGAACACCCTGCTTCATGTATTTGAAGCTTATACAGAATTGTACCGGGTATCCGGTGATGAAAAGGTGCGCAGACGCCTGCTTTGGATCATGGATCTGTTCGCTGAGAAGGTTTACAATCCCGAGCTGCACAGACAGGAAGTGTTCTTTGATAAGCATTACAATACCATTCTGGATCTGCATTCCTATGGTCACGACATCGAGACCGCCTGGCTGATCGACAGAGGCTGTCAGGTGCTGGATGATCCGGAACTGACACAGAAGATGTATGTCATCACCAAAGACCTTACCGCGCAGATCTATAAGGTGGCATTCGACGGACACTCTCTGGCAAACGAATGTGACAGAGGTGTCGTGAATGTGCACAGAGTCTGGTGGGTACAGGCAGAGACTGTGATCGGTTTCTTAAACGGCTATGAGAAAGAGCCGGAGAAGAAGGAATATCTGGAAGCAGCCGAGAAGGAATGGGCATTTATCCGGGATCATGTGATCGATAAGAGAGCCGGTTCCGAATGGTTCTGGGAAGTGGATCCGGAAGGAAATCCCTATCCCGGCCGTCCTATCGTGGAGCCTTGGAAGTGCCCTTACCATAACGGCAGAATGTGCATGGAGGTTATGAAGAGATGTTAGAGCGTTATTACATAGAGAAAGAGAAGCAGGAGAAATTGCTTTCCCGTAAAAATGTAAAGTCCGATTTCTACAACGGTATTTACGACCGTTATGAATATCCGGTTCTGACCAGAGAACATATTCCCCTGACCTGGAGATATGATCTCAATCCCAAGACCAATCCCTATTTCATGGAGCGTCTGGGAATCAATGCGGTCATGAATTCCGGAGCCATTGAATTAAACGGCAAGTATTATCTGGTAGCCCGTATCGAAGGCAACGACAGAAAGTCTTTCTTTGGTGTGGCGGAGAGTGACAATGGTGTCGATGGATTCCGTTTCTGGGATTATCCCATTCTGTTAGATGACACCTGCCCGGAAGAGACCAATGTCTATGACATGCGTCTCACCAAACATGAAGATGGTTACATCTATGGTGTGTTCTGTTCCGAAAGCAAGGATACCTCCGTAAATGATCTGTCCGCAGCAGTAGCGGCTGCAGGCATTGTAAGAACCAAAGACTTAAAGCACTGGGAGAGACTGGAGAATTTAAAGACCCTTCGTTCTCCCCAACAGAGAAATGTAGTGCTGCATCCGGAATTCGTGGATGGCAAATATGCCTTCTACACCAGACCGATGGATGATTTCATCGAGACCGGAAGTGGCGGAGGAATCGGTTTCGGACTGTGTGACGATATCACTCATGCAGTGATCGACGAAGAGCGCATGACCAGTCTGCGTAAATATCACACCATTACCGAGGCCAAAAACGGTGCGGGCGCTACTCCCATCAAAACAGACAGAGGTTGGATACATATCGCACATGGAGTACGTAATACCGCAGCCGGTTTACGTTACGTCATTTATGCCTTTGCCACGGACTTAAAAGATCCGGCAAAAGTGATCGCAGAGCCTTCGGGTCTGCTGATCGGTCCCAGAGGGGAAGAGAGAGTGGGAGATGTTTCAAACGTAGTATTTACCAATGGCGCAATCGCGAATGAGAAGGGGGAAGTCTTTATCTACTATGCATCCAGCGATACCCGCATGCATGTGGCAACGACTACCATAGATAAGCTTGTGGATTATGTATTCAACACCCCTTCCGATCCCGGAAGAAGCGTGGAATGTGTGGCACAGAGATGTGAACTCATTCACAAAAATGAAGAGTTCTTAAAACAGGAAGCAAGATAAATAATACAGAAATGAGGTAACCTGAATGAGCAAGGTTAAGATGATCAGCCCTGCAGTACCTAATGTACCCTGGCAGGATAAACCCGAAGGCCATACCGGAGCACCAGTATGGAGATATAGTGAGAACCCTATTATTGGCAGAAATCCCGTAGAAGGAGTAGCCAGAATCTTCAACAGTGCCGTAATGCCTTACGGTGATGAATTCATCGGCGTGTTCCGTGGGGAACAGGTCAACGGTATTCCTTATATCTACATGGGACGCAGCAAAGATGCAATTCATTGGGATTTTGATAAAGATAAGATTCAGTTTGTAGATGAAGAAGGCAAGCCCTTTATGCCGATCTACGCTTATGATCCCAGACTGGTGAAGGTAGAAGATACCTATTACATCATCTGGTGTCAGGATTTTTACGGTGCAGCCATCGGTATTGCGAAAACTACGGATTTCAAGACGTTTACCAGAATCGAGAATCCGTTCCTGCCGTTTAACCGTAACGCCGTACTGTTCCCCAGAAAAGTACACGGTAATTTCATGATGCTGTCCCGTCCTTCCGACAGCGGACATACACCTTTCGGAGATATCTTTGTCAGTGAGAGCCCGGATATGCTATACTGGGGCAAACACAGACATGTGATGGGAAAATCTTCCGAATGGTGGGAGTCTCTGAAGATCGGTGGAGGAGCAGCTCCCATTGAGACCTCTGAAGGGTGGCTGCTGTTCTATCATGGTGTGAGCGGAACCTGTAATGGTTATGTCTATTCCATCGGTGGAGCAATCCTGGATATTGACAACCCGTCCATCGTAAAATATCGTTGTGAGAACTTCCTGCTGACACCGGAAGAGTGGTATGAGGAGAGAGGATTCGTACCGAATGTATGCTTCCCCTGCGCTACCATTCATGATTCCGAGAGCGGCAGGATCGCCATTTACTATGGCGCAGCAGACAGCTACGTAGGGCTGGCGTTTACGACCATCGATGAAGTGGTTGACTATATCAAAGAACACAGCGTGGTCACAACAAGCGATACAGAAGAAGGCAGAAGATAGAATCGAGGGACCCGCGATGAGCGGGTCCTTTGCGGTTTTGGAGACAGCGTATGATGGAAAAAGAGGAATTGCAGGCCAGAATGGAGACAACGGAAGGCTTTTCGATAAAACTGGAACAGATCCTGCCCTGGCAGGACGGTCAGTATGCAGAGGTATTTCTGGGCATCCGGGATTACGATGAGATTTCCGCGAAGATGAGTGAGGAAGTGAAAAACAGCCTTCTGTACCATCTGGGGACGCACATTCAAAAGCACCTGAAAGGACAGGAAATGGTGTGTCATTTGAAAAAGGATGAGTTCCTATTGCTATTGGACAATCACGTGGAAGCAGCACCGGAGAAGATTGGTCACATTATGATCATGTTTGAAGCCATGATCGGGGATAAATATCCGGATGTTCCCATCAAACTTTACAGTGGTATTTATTATCTGGAATCCAGGGGATACCGTCCGGAAGAGATTTTCCGGATCAGCAAGACTCTGAAAAACAAGGCGAAACGTTATTGCACTCTGGAAAACAGCATCTATGAGAACCGCAAGAGTGCGGGGAACATCATTGATAAAGAAGCCGGAATCCTGAACCGGGGCAACCTGACCAGACTGAAAGGTTTTATGAATCGTGCAGCCAAAGGAGAGCGGCTTACGGTAGGCTTTATCGGCGGTTCCATTACCCAGGGATTTTCCGCTACGGATCCGGAAAAATGTTATGCGGCAAGGACGTTTGGCTGGCTGAAAAAGGTATTTCCCAATACGGAATTTGATTATGTGAACGCCGGAATCGGAGCTACCGATTCCCAGTTCGGCGCGGCGAGAGTACAGGAAGACCTGCTTCCGCGGCTGCCGGATCTGGTATTTGTAGAGTTTTCCGTGAACGATCACAGTACGCCGCATTTCTGCGAGACCTACGAAGGCCTGGTGAGGCAGATTTATGGCAGTGCGAGCGCACCGGCAATGGTGCTGATCCATAATGTCTATTATGATACTGGTAAAAGTGCTGCATACTATCATGCGCAGATCGGGAGACATTATGATCTGCCCTGCATCAGTATGCAGAACAGCATCTATCCCGCTGTGGCGGCCGGAAGACTGCCGGCAGAGAAGATTACGGCAGATTTTCTCCATCCCAATGATCTTGGTCATGAATTCATGGCATCTGTGATCACGAATTTCCTGGAAAAGGTAATCCATGATAAAACGCAAGAGCCGCAGGAAATTTTTCCGGCTCCGCTGACAGAAAATGCCTATGAGCATTGCGTGAGACTACAATATTTTAATTCCACACCGGAGAAGAGCGGTTTTGAAGAAGATATGACACCGCAGAGAGATATCACGGATATTTTCCGAAACGGATGGAGCGCCGGGGAAAAAGGAGCTTATCTGGAGTTCACTTTCCGGGGGACCGGTGCCGCCGTGCAATACCGCCGAGTGAAGGACGGACCTGCACCCATTGCCACGGCAGTGGTGGATGAGAACCTTGAGACGGCGTGCGTGTTGGACGGAACCTTCGATGAGACCTGGGGAGACAAAATGCAGCTGACAACGGTGGCAGAGCACCTGCCCTATGGGGAACACCGGGTACATGTGGAGATCACGGAGACCCATGCGGAAGACAAGGCAGAGTTCTATCTAGTGTCGGTGATCGTGTCCGGGGTGAGGGAAGAAGGTAACACGAAATGATTGACAGCACCGTAATGTTGAGCTATTAGTATAAATAAAAATGTATCACGGACAGATTCAAAGAAAGCAGGAACAGGAGCATGAATAAAGATATTATATTTTTAAATCCGGTGTGTACCCACAATATCTGGGGCGGTACCAGGTTAAACAGAGAATTTGGTTATTCCATCGAAGGAGATGACATCGGCGAGTGCTGGGGCATCAGCGCCCATCCGAGTGGAGATGATACCGTGAGAAACGGAGCCTTTCAGGGAATGAAGCTGTCAGAACTGTGGGAGAAGCACCCCGAGCTGTTCGGAAACACGGGAATGGATCGTTTCCCTCTGCTGGTCAAGATCATTGATGCGAAGGACGATCTCAGCATTCAGGTGCATCCGGATGACGCTTATGCGAAGGTACATGAGAACGGATCCCTGGGCAAAACAGAGTGCTGGTTCATCTTAGACTGTAAGGAAAATGCTACGCTGGTGGTTGGACACAACGCGAAGACCAGGGAAGAACTGGAGCAGATGATCCAGGAAGGAAAGTGGAAAAAGTTCATCCGTGAGATTCCCATTAAGCCCGGTGACTTCATCCAGATCGATCCCGGTACCGTACATGCCATTAAGGGCGGTACACTGCTTCTTGAGACCCAGCAGAGCAGCGATATTACCTACCGGGTGTATGATTACGACAGATTGAGCAACGGCAAGCCCCGACAGTTGCACATCGCACAGAGTATCGATGTGATCACGGTTCCGGCAAAATCCGCAGAGAACAGTGTGGTGCATACCGAGAAGAAGGACGATGCCATTCAGCAGCTGATCCAGTGCCCTTACTACACCGTATACCGCATTGATGTGGAACACCGTGTGGAGACCTGGCAGGATAAGCCCTTTGTTCTCATGAGCGTGGTAGAGGGCGAAGGCACCCTGAACGGTACTCCTTTAAAGAAGGGCGATCACCTGATCCTGCCCGACGGCTACGGCAAAGTAGAATTACAGGGCAGGATGCAGATCATCGCATCTACGATCTAAGTTTACAGCAGATAAAAATCCGGTAAATGATAGCTGTCTTCAAAACTGATTTATCTTCAAACTGATTTATTTTCCAAGTACAACAGATAGCTTGATTTCTTTTTCTGTTTCGCTCAGGTCGAGATCACCGCCGTCGGAGACGGTCACGCGCAGCTCATAGAGCATGCCGTCTGTCAGCTCCGTCACATTCGCTCCGGTCTCGTCTGTGAGCGACCACAGTTCAGAGCCAACCTTTTCCAGCTTGCCGTCTGCACCATAGGCGTAGAGCGTCAGATCGGAGGCACTGCCGGACAGGTTGTTCATGCGGAAGGCTACCATGGTGTTGGGATGCACGTTGCAGATGGTCGCAGTGTTGTGCCAGCTTGCAACCGTACCTTCACCGCCATCCTGCTCAAACTGATCCTGCGAAAGAACATTTCTTGCCGCCTGATCAAGATCAACCTCACGGTACGGAAGCTCGGGCAGGTACACAAATCGATCCTGCAAACGCAGCAGTTCCAGATAGCCTGTCGGGCAGTAGAGCGTATTTCCGTTGCTGCCGGTGTACATGCCGATGGCCATATTATTGTAGCCGTATTTGTTGGACACATCCATTGTGAAGACGGTTTCGCCTGTTGCAAAGTCCAAAATAATGTACTGCCACATGCCGGTATCCAAATCCTGTACGTAACCGTAGATATAGCCTGTTGCAGTGGAGAGCTTCATGATCGCCGTGTCGCGCAAATCGTTCCGGCTCCAGACGCTCTTCATTTCATAGCCATCGGCGGTTTTTAGGGTGTCCACCCGCTCAACGCCCGGGGCGATCATAACATTACCCTTCATCAGCCAGTTCTGGTCATAAATGTTGGCGTAGCTCTGAATCGAAGAGTCATTGTCAGGGTCGGCCAGCCCTGCATTACCGGCACCGAACCAGTTGCAGACGATCGTACTGACGGTGCCTTCGCCGTCGTCATAAACGATTGCAGAGTTCTCAACCGCCACCTGATACCCATCGGGCAGATCATCCAAAACAGGCATGCTGGCTACGACCTCTCCGGTCTTCATGTCGAGCGCGAGAAGCTTAACGGGGTCTGCGTTGTCGGTGAACAGTACAAGGTTTGGTGTCAGTGTGGGCGAGCAGCCACCACCCCAGGCAAGGCCGCCGCCGGTAGTCTTATCGCCATCATGACTGACCTTCGCACCGACACTCTCATATGGCGTGCACCACACAACGTTCACACCTTCTTCCGCGCGCAACAGATAGCAGTTCTGGTTCGTCAGAATGACCGCACCGTCTTTGGAGGCAGCAATGCCGTTTTCTGCGCCCTCGCCAAGGGGCAGCCCGTAAACAAAGACAGCCTTTGAAAGATCGGTTTGTTCGCCATTCAGAATCGATTCTATCGCTGTGTGGGCAATGTAGCCGAGAACACCCTGCTGCTGCCGCTCGGGATAGATTCGGAAGCCGCCGGTGGCGAACCAAAGGTTTCCGTCGTAGTCAAAGACCACGGACAGAAGATTCTGTGTCAGCTCTTTGCCGAGCGCGGTCTCAGCAGCCGCCTTGATATCGATATCCAGAACCTTTTCAAATTCCGGAATGACGCTGCCATCTTCCTCTGTCGTACGCAGTATCAGTACATGGTTGTTGCTCGTCGGGCAGACGACACGGTTTTTAGAGTCAAGGAATGTGTAGGAACTCTGGATGACGTAACCGCCGCCATCATGTTGCATCGGTGAAAAATAGCCGAGCGTCTTCGTCTCTGTTGCATTCAGATCACGGATGGCGATGCCGCCGAGCAGTGGCACGACCGCGTGACCGTAGTTGTCAAAGTAAATCGCGGGTGAGGCGTTCGGGTTCGTTGTCTCAAAGGAAACATTGATTTCCGGATAGATGCCGAGCGGCAGAATTTCATCCGTTGAGTCGGTGTTGTAGCCGTCGTGATGGATGTTTGCATCACTTTTTGCCATATAAGGGTTTTCATCCACGTGTTTGGGTTGTAAAGCCTTCACGGGCAGTGCACCGGATAACGGTGCAGAAGATGTTGTTTCGTCCTCTGCCGGTGTGGGCGTTTTGCTGCAGGCCGTCATAGACAGGCACAGTGCTCCCGCCAGAAGAAAGCTAAATACAGAATAAATCTTTTTTTTCTTTTTCATCAATAATCCTCCTCATTGTTATGTTTGTTGTGATCCACTCGGGACAAGGCAGACGTTTTTTTCCCATCTGACCATGTAGAAAGTCCTTGCTGAAACGCTTCTTCTGTTATTGGCTCTAACAGAAAATAGTCTACACGCAGCCGAAACGCATGCAGGGAAAAATCCAGATCGCTGCACCAGATGATGCGCGTTTCGGGAAAAAGCGTTCGCAGATGCTCCACCGCATTCAACCCTTCTACTCCCGGAAGTGCGATCACAGTGCAGGTTGGCGCATTTACACGCGCCACATCAAAGAACAACTCCTGCCCACGGTAACAGTCCATTTTGGGAAACAGACCGCGTTCAAAGCAGAACCGTGAAAGCTGCTCTATATAAAAGGCTTCCTGTGTTTCACTATTTGTCAGCACGGCAATGTGGTACACAGCACTCCCTCCTTTCTGCCGTCATTGATGCTTTCTGCTTGTCAGTATACGGATATGCAAACGCTTTTCAAGCCGTTTGGCACGAAACACTTAATTCCGTCACGAAATCTGAGTTTTTCACTGTGCCGGTGTTGGACAGGTATGATATAATTTAGTTACTGGAATTTTTTACAAAGGAGTCAGTCCGATATGAGGATAGCAATAGTGGATGATATCGAGACCGAACGTGCGCTGTTGAAAATGCGGCTTGAGCGACAGCTGAGCTTGTACGGTGTAGAGACGGAGATCTTAGAATTTGATAGCAGCGAGAGCTTTCTCGCAGCAGAAAAAGAACGGCACTTTACTGTGGCATTTCTGGACATTTACATGAAAGGATTAAGCGGCATGGATGCCGCAAAGGAACTTCGGAAGACAGATGCAGACTGCTTTCTGATCTTCACCACAACATCTACCGATCATGCACTGGAGGGCTTTCAGGTGCGGGCATTCCACTATCTCGTGAAGCCCTTTTCCGAGGGAGAATTTGCCGGTCTGGTTACTGAAATGCTCGCTAAACTTCCGCGTCCGGAGCCGATTCTGACGGTGAAAGTCAGTGGCAGCGACGTTCGCCTTCGCTATAGGGACATTATCTATGCCGAGCATTTTGCTCATATGATCAACATTCGCACGACTGCCGGTAAAACGCTTGCCACGCGGCAAAGCTTTAAGGCATTTACCGAGCCGCTGAAAAAAGATCCACGCTTTTTTGTCTGCGGCCGCGGCGCGATTGTCAATTTAGAACATGCCGCTGATTTTCAGGCCGCCGCTTTCTGCATGACCGACGGCAGCCGCGTATATGTCAACCAGGAACTTTTGAAGCCTGCCAGGCAGGCATTTATGGAATTTCTGTTGCAAGGGGGTGTATGAGATGAAAGATATTCTGCGTCCGATCCTGGAGTTGTCCGTTGTACTCCCCGGTCTTTTACTTGCATATTTCCCTGTAAAATCCTATCTGAAGCAGTCCCCCGGAAAACTTGCCGCCCGGATTCTCCCACTGATGGCAGGATTGTGTATCGGTGCTGGGATCATCTGCTATCAGCTTCATGCTTCCACTGCGTCTGCCCTGGCAGGGATCATATTGCTTGCAATTGGGCTATATACCGGAACACTCCAAATCTCCCTCTGGAAATCCGGAACAATTGCACTGACTGTCTGCGCAGTGTTTGCAAGCATCAACAGCTTGTCCCGGGCTATCAGCGCTGCGATTGCTCTGCATATGCAGCTGCCACAGGACGAACCATGGTTCTGCCTTGCAGCCTGTGTATTTTATAATGTTGTTTGCTGGATTTTCGTGCTGGCTGCGTTCTATCCGTCAACCCATGCAGTGCGTGTGATGGTTGAGGACGATAATTTTGCGCAAACATGGTATGTGTTCTGGGTTTTGCCGCTGGTGTTCATTTTTTTGAACCTTTTTATGATCCCGCGCTATCAGACGACGCTTAGGACCGGTCGTGTATTACAGGGCTATATTGTGATAAGTATTGCACTTCTTTTGCTTTTGCTCTGGTTCAACGCAATTTTCCTGCTAATGGCCACCAGTCTCAACCGCAACGCGAGATTACAGCAGGAAAACCAGCTTCTTTTCCTGCAGCAGCAACGCTATGAGAATCTCAAAGCTGCCATCGAAGAAGTACGGCAGGCGCGGCATGATATGCGCCATCAACTGAATCAAATTTCCGCGCTGGCTGAGACCGGCGATATGGAGGGATTGAAAAGCTACCTTGAAAAAAACATTTCCCGCATCCCGAATCTCGGTATACATTTCTGCGAAAACCGCGCAGCAGATAGCGTCATCGGCTATTATTGTGCCCTGGCAAAGCGCGAAGACATTCCCTTTTGTGCAAAGCTCGATTTGCCGCAGACTCTTCCCATCGATGAGATCAACATGTGTCTGGTCTTGTCCAACTTGTTGGAAAATGCGCTCGAAGCCAGTATCCGCACTGCACCAGACAGACGGCAGATCAAAATCACTGCATATCTGCATGCCGGGCGGCTGCTCCTGATCGAAGTTGAGAATGCCTATGACGGCGAAATCAGGGAGAAGGACGGTGTTTTTCTATCCTCCAAACGAAAGGGAAACGGCGTCGGCATCCAGTCTATCCAGCATATTGCAGAAAAAAGCGGCGGTGCAAGTACATTTGCCTATCAGAATGGTGTTTTCTCCGCTAAAGTTATGCTCTGCGGATAAATGCACATTTCTGCCGGCCGGATCGCTATGATGCATGCAGACACTGCAGAGAGACATCACGGATATCAAGGCAGAATTCTATCTGGTGTCGGCGATCGTGTCCGGGGTGAGGGAAGAAGGTAACACGAAATGATTGACAGAACCGTAACGTTGAGTTATTAGTATAAATAAAAATGTATCAGGGAAAGATTCAAAGAAAGCAGGAACAGGATCATGAAGAAAGATATTATATTTTTAAATCCGGTGTGTACCCACAATATCTGGGGCGGTACCAGGTTAAACAGAGAATTTGGTTATCCCATCGAAGGAGATAACATCGGCGAGTGTTGGGGAATCAGCGCCCATCCCAACGGAGACGGTACTGTGGCAAGCGGAGTTTACAAGGGAATGAAACTGTCCGAGCTGTGGGAGAAGCATCCGGAGCTGTTCGGAGACACGGGAATGGATCGTTTCCCTCTGCTGGTCAAGATCATTGATGCGAAGGACGATCTCAGTATCCAGGTACATCCCGATGATGCGTATGCGAAGGTTCATGAGAACGGATCCCTGGGTAAGACCGAGTGCTGGTTCATCCTGGATTGCAAGGAGAATGCTACGCTGGTAGCCGGACACAATGCGAAGACGAAGGAAGAACTGGAGCAGATGATCCATGAGGGCAGATGGAGGGAATTCATCCGTGAGATCCCCATTAAGCCCGGTGACTTTATCCAGATCGATCCCGGTACCGTACATGCCATTAAGGGCGGTACACTGCTTCTTGAGACCCAGCAGAGCAGCGATATTACCTACCGGGTGTATGATTACGACAGATTGAGCAACGGCAAGCCCCGACAGTTGCACATCGCACAGAGTATCGATGTGATCACGGTTCCGGCAAAATCCGCAGAGAACAGTGTGGTGCATACCGAGAAGAAGGACGATGCCATTCAGAAGCTGATCCAGTGCCCTTACTACACCGTATACCGTATTGATGTGGAGCATCGCGTGGAGACCTGGCAGGATAAGCCTTTTGTGTTGATGAGTGTGGTAGAAGGAGAAGGCACCCTGAACGGCACTAGATTAAAAAAGGGAGATCATCTGATTCTGCCCGATGGATACGGTAAGGTGGAATTACAGGGGAAGATGCAGATCATTGCGTCGACCATCTAGAAAATGAAAAGCGGCTCGCCGGAGCCGCTTATTTTTCAGTTTGCGCGCCATGGGCGCGCTCTAACGGGTGTAAGTCCCGAACACGCCCAGATAGTGGGAAGTGTATAGCCGAACAGCAAGGGTGTCCATCGCGAGGTGGAATCTGAAGGAAGCTGTAAGCAAATCTCTGGTCCGACGGACAGAAATCACATAGAAGGCTAGGCTGCGAGAGATAAGTTGGCTGAAAGCAACAAAGTCTAATAACTATCACCTTTGTAGTAGCAGAGTAAATGTGGCGGATATATGGAGAGAAAGAGCGTGCACCTTAAGCGTGGAGGTCTCACAGAGGTTCCATTAGCCTAGTAACAACGAACTGTGAGAAGTCAGCCGAGCCCATAGTAGTGAAGAAGTCTCTGTAATGGAGATGGAGCAAAGGGGCGAACAATCAATAAGTTTGAGTATGTCTTGAATTGCAGAAATGGCAACATCTGCCGTAACCAATCGGGAAAAGGGTGGTCAAATCAAGCGAGACGGAAAGGAAAGAACGCATGGACACAAGTAGTCTAATGGAGCAGATATTATCTAGTGATAACCTCAATAGAGCATATCTGCAAGTCGTACGAAATAAAGGTGCAGAGGGAGTGGACGGAATGAAGTACACAGAACTCAAGGAACATCTTGCAAAGAACGGCGAAATCATCAAGGAACAGTTGAGGACAAGAAAGTATAAACCTCAGCCAGTACGAAGAGTGGAGATACCAAAGCCTGATGGCGGTGTCAGAAACCTAGGAATACCAACAGTAACAGACAGATTTGTACAACAAGCCATTGCGCAGGTATTAACACCAATCTATGAGGAACAGTTCCATGACCAAAGTTATGGATTCAGACCGAATAGATGTGCACAACAAGCAATCCTAACAGCACTTGATAGGATGAATGACGGTAATGACTGGATTGTAGACATCGACTTGGAAAAGTTCTTTGACACAGTAAATCATGACAAGCTTATGACTATCATAGGCAGAACCATTAAAGATGGAGATGTCATCTCTATCGTTAGAAAATACCTTGTCAGCGGAATCATGATAGATGATGAATATGAGGATTCCATTGTGGGGACACCACAAGGAGGAAATCTCTCGCCATTATTGGCAAACATCATGCTGAATGAACTTGATAAGGAAATGGAAAAGCGAGGGCTTAACTTTGTACGATATGCGGATGACTGTATTATTATGGTCGGAAGCGAAATGTCTGCCAACAGAGTCATGAGAAATATTTCACGATTCATTGAAAAGAAGCTAGGGCTCAAAGTCAACATGAGCAAGAGCAAGGTAGATAAACCACAAGGACTTAAATACCTTGGATTCGGTTTTTACTTTGATTCAAGAGCGCATCAGTTTAAGGCGAAACCACATGCAAAATCGGTAGCAAAGTTTAAGAAAAGGATGAAAGAATTCACTTGTCGTAGTTGGGGTGTCAGCAACAGTTATAAAGTAGAGAAGCTTAACCAGCTCATTAGAGGGTGGATTAACTACTTCAAAATAGGAAACATGAAAACACTCTGCAAACAATTAGATTCAAACATTCGTTACAGACTTCGTATGTGTATATGGAAACAATGGAAGACACCACAAAATCGTGCAAAGAACTTGATAAAACTTGGAATTAACAAATATACAGCATGGAAAGTTGCATATGCAGGGGATAGGATTGCCTATGTATGCAACAAGGGTGCTGTGAACGTTGCAATAAGCAATGAGAGACTAACCAGATTTGGATTAGTCTCAATGATGGATTACTACGCCGAAAGGTGTGTTACTTGTTAAGTTGATTGAACCGCCGTATACGGAACCGTACGTACGGTGGTGTGAGAGGTCGGGAAAATTTATTTAATTTTCCCTCCTACTCGATTCAATCCTTTCAATTTTAAACACATTCAGCGTATCCACATCCGGGCAGGCAAAGATAGCGGTTCCCTTCGGATTTCCGGGGATTTCTCCACCATACCGGAGAATATCTACATAAGGAAACGCCACATGCATTGCCATGGGGCACAGGTTGCCGCGTTCTGTGCCAAAATCATAAGAATCGCCGATTTTATGTCCCCTGTGGCAGCCTTTTGTTCCTTTTTGGTCAATTAATGTAATCTGAATTCTGGGTCTGCTCATTCGTCCAATACCTCCAAACAGGTTTCTAAGGGGATTCCCTTGAATTTATCTGCATTCTCCGCATTTTTCATAATCATTGTCCGTACGGCATTCATTGCTTTATGTGTTGCGGTCTGCAAAGTCTCACCGTTCAATATTTTGGCCATAAAGATGGCAGAGAAGATATCGCCGGTACCCGGAAAACGAACCGGAATCTCATCAAAATCAATTTGAAAATACTTATTTTCTATATGGTCATACCCCATTACAGCTTTATTCACGGAATCTTTTACAATCGCACTGGTGATCACTACGGACTTTGTGCCCAATGCTCGCAGTGCATCAATCATTTTATGATAGTCTTCCTTGGTGATGCCGTCTGCTTCATAGGCGGTTCCCGTCAGATAACAGGCTTCCGTGTAATTGGGCACAATATAATCTGCCACGGAGATCAGCTTTCGCATCAGTTCCACCGTTTCTTCTGACATGCCGTTGTACAGCTTTCCATCATCGCCCATGATGGGATCTGTGAATACAGTGACGCCCTTAGCTGCATTCTCGATGCAGAACTCCGTGATCATCTGCGTCTGCTCTTTTGATACGATAAAACCGGTAGAAATGGCATCAAACTGAAAATCAAGGGCTTTCCATACACCCAAAGTATTTTTCATATACTGAGTGGTATCCAGAATATCGAATTTTCCATAATCCAAAGTATTGGATACAATTGCTGTGGGGAGATTGTAAGTCTCGTATTTCAGATAGGACAAGTTTTCTCCTGTGCTCTCTGTAGTTTGCCGGACTTAAGTTTTATTATATACACTAACCGATTCGTGCGCAATATAGTATAATGAGCGCAAGAGAGCCAGAAAGCTGCTGGCAGATTTCTGGCGAACGGCGAATTTGATCACGATAGCTGCAAAGCAGCGTAGAGCATCGGAGATGCGAATCGTGATATAATGGACTCACCGGACAGTTTAAGGGGGATTGATGATGAATGATGCATGGTTAGATTTCGCAATTCGTATTCAAAGCATTGCGCAGGCAGGACTGCAATACGGAAAAGACAAATACGATATAGAACGTTATGAAGAGCTGCGCAGAATCTCGGCGGAAATGATTGCTGTAAGGACAGATATTCCCGTTGCCAAGGTTTATGATCTGTTTTGCAACGAAACAGGTTACCAGACCCCAAAAGTGGATACGAGAGCTGCTGTATTTGTGGATGGGAAAATTCTGCTTGTTCATGAAAACAACGGTACATGGTCGTTGCCCGGTGGCTGGTGCGACGTTGACCAGTCGGTTGCTTCGAATACGGTAAAGGAAGTAAAAGAGGAAACGGGCTTTGCCGTGACGGCAGAAAAGCTGATCGCTGTTCAGGACTGGCGTAAGCATAATGTGACAAACTATGCATACGGAGTGGTTAAAATCTTCGTGCAGTGCAAATACGAAAGCGGTGAATTTGAAGACAATATCGAAACGACCGGCATTGCATTTTTTGATGAGGACACGCTCCCCGAAAATCTTGCGGTGGAAAAATGCACCAGGGAGCAGATACTGATGTGTTTTGCGGCACTGCAAGATCCGAATGCACCGACAGTGTTTGATTAAAGTGTATTAAGCTGTTTTGTTTATGTGATGAAATCATCAAGATTCAATGAAAAGGGGGATTGATTTCTCAACCCCTCATAATGTATAATCTACTTAGAAAGGTGGTCGGAGGTGAAAATTCCGATTCGCCCTCAGTTAAATGTTAGAAAAGAAATAGCATTCACTTTGGACGGTGGGATGCTATTTCTTTTTAGTATTATCGTCACCATGTCTGTCGATAAAAGATATTGATTAAAAAAATAGACAATAAAAGGGTAAGTTATATTATGGATACACTCAGAGATAAATTTTTCAAACAGCATTTATTATCGGATCAATTCCTGGATCTGATCGAGAAAAACAAGCGCCCCATGGACGAGCTGATGTCGTATTATCAGTGTGCCATCATGGAGGTGGAGACGAAATTCAAGGTATTGAATCAGGAGTATTCCCTGGAATACGACCGGAATCCCATCGAAGGGATTAAGACCAGAGTCAAATCGTATGACAGTATTCTGCGTAAGATCCGCCGGAAAAATATACCCATGACGCTGGAAGGCATCGAAGAGAATATTCGCGATATTGCCGGAGTCCGAGTCATCTGTTCCTTCCCGGATGATATCTACGAACTGGCGGAAAGCTTTTTACGACAGGATGATATCACACTGGTGGAACGCAAGGACTATATCAAGAATCCCAAGGAGAGCGGCTACCGGAGCCTGCATCTGATCGTGCAGGTGCCGATCTTTTTACAGAATACGAAAAAGCTGGTCTATGTGGAAGTACAGTTCCGCACCATTGCCATGGACTTCTGGGCCAGTCTGGAACACAAGCTGCAATACAAGAAAAATATTCCGGAGAGTCAGGCAAAGTTCCTGAAGGACGAGCTGTATGACTGTGCGCAGCAGAGTGCGGCACTGGATAAGCGGATGCAGAATATCCGGAATATCATTGCGAAAAGCGAAAGTGAAGAAGAGGTAAAACAAGAATTCCTGCCGATTTTTATGCGGGATGAGAAAGGTTAAATACATGAAGATCAGGGAAATTTTAGCACAGGATACAGCAACCATTTCTTTCGAGGTATTTCCTCCGAAGAAGAGTACGGATTTTGAAAATGTGGAGACTGCGGCGCTGGGAATCGCAGCTCTGCAGCCGGCCTATATGAGTGTGACCTACGGAGCGGGCGGAAGCACGAAGGGACATACCATTGTACTGGCAAGCGAGATCCAGGAAAAGCATAATGTTCCAACGGTAGCACATCTGACCTGTGTCTGTGCGGAACAAGGCAGTATACGTGCAGCACTGGATGAAATGAAGACTGCAGGTATAGAAAACATTCTGGCACTTCGGGGTGACATCCCGAAGGATTTTCATGGGGAGGTATTTACCGATTTTACCCACGCTTCGGACCTGGTGCGTTTCATTAAGGAAAACGGAGATTTCTGTGTGGGCGGTGCCTGTTATCCGGAGGTGCATCCCGATTCTGCGAATAAGAATGCAGATATTCAGGGGTTAAAGGCAAAGGTGGATGCCGGGTGCGAATATCTGACGACCCAGATGTTCTTCGATAACAATATCTTCTTCAACTTTATGTACCGTGTGCGGGAAGCGGGGATTACCGTGCCCATCGTTCCCGGCATCATGCCAATTACCCGCGGTGTGCAAGTGAAAAATGCGGTAAAACTGTCCGGCTGTAACGTTCCCGAACGCTTTAAAAATATCGTAGATCGCTTCGGTGACAATCCGGAAGCCATGAAACAGGCGGGCATCGCCTATGCCACCGATCAGATCATAGACCTGCTGGCGAACGGCGTAAAACACATCCATGTCTATTCCATGAACAAGCCGGATGTGGCAGCAGGGATTCAGGAGAACCTCTCTGAAATTCTGAAAGCGTAAATTTTTCAAGAATAGATTGACAGGGATAAGAGATGCACTATCATTAAAAGAATAGTGCATCTTTTTTATGCAATTTTATGAAGATGAAAAGCAATAAATTATGAGAAGTGAAGAGAAAACAAGTATGATAAATGAAATGCAGAGAAAGAAAATATCCGGGCCGGACAGAATTTTGTCTTATTTTAAGATGCAGTGGCCGATTCTTCTGGCAGTGACTGTTTCCGGTCTGATCTATAACATCGGTCTTCTGGCCGGACCCTGGTATGAAGGACAGATGACAGGATGCCTGGTAAATATTCTGGGAGGAAATGCCGGGTACAGCGATATGCTGGTCCTGGTGATCAGCTATGTCACAGTGATCGCTGTGGTGCAGATTTCTCGTTATATCAAGCGTTTTTATGTCAGACGTTTTGCCAATAATGTCAACCGGGATATGAAAGAGATTCTGTATGGCAGTCTGGTACACAGGAGCCGTGCGCAGCTGGAAGAGGAAGGTGCCGGCAATGTCATGACCAAGGCTATTCTGGATGTGGATGACTGTGTGGAAGGTATGCGGAAATTCACCACCGAGATCTTTGATACCGGTGTGGCACTGGCGGCGTATGCGGGGCTACTGCTTTATTACGACTGGCGGCTGGCCATCTTAAGTATGCTCTTTTTGCCGGTGTCCTATGTGCTGGCGGAGAAAATGAAGAGCAATGTCCAGCGCACGGGAGCCGCATATAAAGAACAGTCCGGGGCTTTAAGCGCAGCAACACTGGACAGGGCCACCAATGCCATTACCTATCGTGTCTATGGCAGAGAAAAAGAACGGGAGCAGGCGTACGAGGAGAATCTGACCGCCTATGAGAAATCCGCTGTGCGGGCAAATATCTGGAGTACTGCGTTTCCACCGCTGTACCGGATCATCTCTATGACCGGTGTGCTGTTTATTCTGTATTTCGGCAGCAAAAATGTACTGGGAAATGGCTGGAAAGTGTGGAATGTGGCATCGTTTACCACGTTTTTATCCTGTTTTATCAAGCTTTCGGTAAAGTCCTCCCATGCAGCGAAGCTATTCAATGCCGTACATAAGGCACAGGTCTCCTGGAAGCGCATTAAGCCGCTCATGAAGGAGGATTCCTACGAGGATGACAATAGGCTGCTGAAGCCGGGAATTTTGGAAGTATCCCATGTAAGTTTTGCTTATCCGGGTGGCGAGAAGATTTACGAAGATTTAAGTTTCCTGGCGGCACCGGGACAGATCATCGGTGTCACCGGTGCGGTAGCCTGCGGAAAATCCACGCTGGGCAGGACCTTCCTGTGTGAATACCCTTATGAGGGACGGATTCGTTTCCTTGGAAAGGAATTATCTGAGATGACTAAGGCGGAACGTACAGGAATGGTAGGCTATCTGGGGCATGATCCGGAGCTGTTCAATGACACGGTCCGTAACAATATACTGCTTGGCGATGATGACGATCCGGAGAAGTATCTGAAGGCAGTCTGCTTCGACGGTGAGGTGGCAGAGATGGAAGAGGGTATGGACACCATTGTAGGAAATGGTGGTGTCCGGCTCTCCGGCGGACAGGCGCAGAGACTGGCACTGGCGAGGACACTATGCCATAAGCGTCCGGTATTGATTCTGGATGATCCTTTTTCCGCACTGGATCGTAAGACAGAGGAAGAAGTGTTTGCTAACCTTAAGAAGCTGGCGTCGGACAGCATTGTGATCCTTTTGTCCCACAGACTTTATCTCTTCCCACAGATGAGTCAGGTGTTGTGGATGGAGGATGGAAAAGTGACCGCGGGAACCCATGAACAGATCCTTGAAAAGTGCCCGGAGTATGCGAGACTGTATGAAGCACAGGCAGGAAGCGATGGCAGTCGGGAGCATGCACCGCAGACACCGGGAGATCATAAAGCAGCGGACAAAGAAGAGAAGCCGGAAGAGAGGAGGGATTAGAAGTGCGTCAGGAAAAATTACAAATATCCGGAAGAAGTGTGTTCGAAGTGATTCGCCGCACTGTGCTGAAACAGAAAATATTATCCATGGGAATTGTGCTGGCAGTCGTGGGTGCAATCGTAACAGCTCTTTTACCGCCCTGGATTCTGGGAAGTATTGTGGACAGCATTACCGGGGGCAACAATGTCCCGGTGACATTGATCCTATTGTATTTTGCTTTTACCGTATTGACCGGACTGACGGAGAGCCTGAGAGAGAGCCTGTTGACGGTGTTCGGTCAGAAGATCACCCACGCACTCCGCAGCAGCCTCATGGATAAATATACGCATCTGACGGCAGGGGAACTGACGAAGCAGGAGCCCGGTAGTATCGTGTCCCGGTTCGTGGGAGATGTGGATACGGTGGAGAATCTGTTTACTTCCGGAATCATCAGCATGTTTGCGGATGCCTGTAAAATTGTGAGTATTCTGGTGGTGATCCGGATGAAAAACGCAGGGCTTGCATTGCTTCTGTTGGTGCTATTGCCATTTTTATACTGGTTTACCCGGACGGTGCAGAAGAACATGCTGAAAGCACAGATTGAGAACCGTCGTGCCGTTGGCAAAGCATCCGGACATGTGCCGGAGACACTGCATAACATCCGCACCATTCATACGTTGGGAAAAGAGCGCTACATGGAGCAGCGATATGATGAATATATTGCGGAGAGCTATCGCGCGATAGAACGTACGAATTTCTATGACGCCATCTACTCCCCGGTGATCCTGATCCTGAATGCTGTTGTGGTGGCTGTGGTGATGCTGTTCTCAGCCTCCGGCAATGCCAGAGTGCTGACTATGTTTGGAATGTCAGCCGGTACGGCGGTAGCTGTGATCAACTATATTTCGCAGATATTTACCCCGGTGGAGAGCCTGGGAATGGAGATTCAGACCATACAGTCTGCCATTGCCGGTGTACACAGGATCAATGAATTCTATGCGCTGGAGGAACTGCCGGAGCATGTACGAAACCAAAAAGAGACCTGCGAAAATGCAGAAGCTGCAGAAAAAGCTGCTGCTAATGTTGCAGCCTCAGATTCTGCATTTGTAGAACTGCAGCATGTGGATTTCGGGTATGATGACAGAGAGATCCTGCATGATTTAAGCTTCGCAGTCCGGACCGGAGAACAGGTCACCCTGTCCGGCAGAACCGGTGCAGGGAAGAGTACCATTTTCAAACTGTTGTTGGGACTCTATCAGCCGGGAGAGGGTAAAGTGCTGATTCAGGGAAGAGATGCTTTTCAGATTCCGGAAAATGAAAAGCGCAGTCTGTACGGCTATGTGGAGCAGACTTTTCACAGAGTACCCGGTACCGTGAAGGAGCAGATCACGTTATATGACGATTCTTTTACTATGGAAGAGGTACGGGAGGCCGCAAGGATTGCGGGACTGGATGCAACGATAGAGCAGCTGGAAAAAGGCTATGACACGCTCTGTACTTCGGAGATCTTCTCGCAGGGACAGTGGCAGCTGTTATCCATTGCCAGAGCCGCCGTGGCGAAGCCGAAGCTCCTTCTGCTGGATGAGATTACGGCAAATCTGGATGCCCAGACTGAGGAAGAGGTGTTGCAGGCATTGAAACGTGCCTCCGAGGGCCGGACTGTCATTTCTATTTCTCACAGGGTCAATGCAGAGACAGGACGGATTATATACATAGGCTAAGATGCCATAAGGATTATAAAACAAAACCCTCACGCAGGTGCGAGCACAGCGTGGGGGTCGTTTTAGATCCTGGCATTGTTACATCGTAATCCATCCGAAGGCATTTGCCACAGAGCTCAACAAGATAATGGCAGCAAATACCGGGCAGAGATACTTGATCATGAAGTTGAATATCTTTTTGCGGCGGAAAGCGGATTCTCCGTGCATGACTTCTTCTTCCACAGCCTTTACACCGATGACGCGGGATACCAGCAGACAGATGGTGATGGCAGCGATCGGCATCATCACGGAGTTGGTCAGGAAATCGAAGAAATCAAGGAACTGCATGCCGATGATCTTCACAGCACCAAGCGGTCCGTAACCCAGTGAGGATAACGTTCCCAGTGCCAGCATGATCACACCCATGATCACGGTAGATTTTTTACGACCCCAGCCAAGCTCGTCCTCGAAAGTAGACACAGCACTTTCGGTAAGGGCAATGGAGCTGGTCATGGCTGCGAACAGTACCAGTACGAAGAACATAATACCTACGAAGGTGCCCATTCCCATGCTGTCGAAGACTTTGGGAAGTGTGATGAACATCAGGGAAGGACCGGCCTGTAAGGTATCGGGATCTCCACCGGAGAATGCGAACACGGCGGGAATGATCATCAGACCTGCCATGATGGCAATAGCGGTATCGAAGATTTCTACATTTTTCGTGGAACCTTCAATGGAGACATCTTTTTTCATATAAGAGCCGAAGGTGATGAGAATACCCATGGCAATGGACAGAGAGTAGAACATCTGCCCCATGGCAGCGACCACTGTCATCCAGGAGAAATTCGCGGGATTCGGGATCAGGAAATACTTCACACCGCTCAGTGCTCCCGGTCTGGTAACGGAATAGACTGTGATGACCACGGAGAGCACTACCAGGATCGGCATCATAATGCGGGATACGCGCTCGATACCGTTGCGGACACCGGCGTAGATGATGCCCAGCGTACACAGAGTGAATACGATAAAGCACAGCTCAGTAGAGACACCATTGGAAATAAACGTGGAAAAATAACCGTCTGCTGCCAGATCATGTCCGTGACCCTTGGCATATTCCACCAGATATTTGATCACCCATCCGCCGATGACGGAATAATAAGGAACGATCAGAATAGGAATAATAGCGTTGATCCATCCGCCGAAGGACAGCCATTTGGATTTTCCGAAGGTATGAAAGGCCCCCACGGGACTTTTACCTGTCATGCGTCCCAGTGAAGTCTCTGCCACGATCATGCTATAACCGAAGGTAAGCGCCAGAATAATATAGATCAACAGGAAGATACCGCCGCCGTATTTGGCTGCCAGATACGGGAAACGCCAGATGTTGCCCAGGCCTACTGATGCTCCGGCAGCCGACAGGACGAAACCGATCTTGCCGGAAAATGAACTTCTTTTATTATTTTTGTGATTCATAGTTTAATCTCTCCCACACTTAATATTTTGTCACAAGTAGATTAAGTGTAACACAGAAATATAGGAAATACAAAGAAAAAAACATTTTGGTAAATGTCACATAATTTCTCCATGCTTTCCACATACTACCCACACAGCACAATTATGGAAAGTAATCTGGAAAGCAGGAGGTTTATCAATGAAAGCAACCGGAATTGTAAGAAGAATAGATGACCTGGGACGAATTGTGATCCCGAAGGAGATCCGCCGCACGTTACACATCAGAGAGAGTGACCCGCTGGAGATCTTCACCGACAGAGAGGGGCAGGTGATTTTGAAAAAATATTCCCCCATCGGAGAAATGACAACTTTTGCAAGACAATATGCGGAAAGTCTTGCGCAGGTGTCCGGACATACGGCACTGATTGCAGACAGGGATCAGTTTATTGCGGTTGCAGGTGGCAGTAAGCAGCTGCTCAATAAGGCAGTAAGCCGTCAGCTGGAAGAGAAGATCAATAACAGAGAGACTGTGATCGCTGCAAAAGGAGACCGCAACTACGTCAACATTGCGGAAGACATTGCCGTGGACTATGCCTGGCAGTTGATCACCCCGATCCTATGCGAGGGAGATATCATCGGAAGTGTGATCCTGTTGGAAAATGACGGGAAGAGCAAAATGGGAGAAGTGGAACAGAAGCTTGCGCAGTCTGCGGCAGGCTTCCTGGGCAGGCAGATGGAGCAGTGATTACTTTGTTTATTTACAATTTGAAATAGAAAAGTGCAACCAGTTGCAAAACTCTATTCCGAAAATGAAGCAAGTATATTGATTTTCAGTTAAATTATCCATATAATAGAATAGAAAAGTGCAACCAGTTGCAAAAATCTATTCCAGGGAGAAAATATATGGATATTCGCAGAGATTTCTATTTGGAAAAGTTAATAAAAAGAAAGAGCAATGGATTAATCAAGGTGATTACCGGGATCCGCAGATGTGGTAAGTCTTATCTGCTGAATAACATTTTCTATCATCATTTGCTGGATTCCGGTGTGGAAGCAGACCATATCATACGGTTTGCCTTTGATTCTGCGGATGATCTTTACCTGATCGGCGAAAGTCTTATTCAGATCGAGAAGGAAAAGAGGGGTGCGGATCCGGAGAAATTTATGGCATATATCCGGTCGAAAACTACAGGAGAGGGAATATATTATCTGCTGTTGGATGAAATTCAGATGCTGGATTGTTTTGAGGCTGTTTTGAATGGATACCTTCGTAAAGAGAATATTGATGTGTTTGTGACGGGAAGTAACGCAAAACTGTTGTCAAAGGATATTGCTACGGAATTTGCAGGCAGGGGTGATGAAATTCATATGTACCCTCTCAGCTTTGCTGAATTTATGTCTGTTTATAACGGAGATAAATATACCGGGTTATCTGAATATATGCTTTACGGTGGAATTCCATTAGTGGTTCTGCGGGATGGTGCCGGGGATAAGGCAACAGCGCTGCAGAATTTATTTAACGAAATTTATATCCGTGATATTACGAAACGGAATCGTATAAAGAATATTGGGGAATTGGAAGATCTGCTAAATATTCTTTCCTCTGCGATCGGTTCGTTGACCAATCCGGAAAAACTAAAGAACACTTTTAAAACCGTGAAGAAATCTAAAATTACTTCTGCAACCATAAAGAAATACTTGGATTACTTTGAAGATTCTTTTTTGATAGAGTCAGCACAGCGTTATGATATTAAGGGAAAGTCATATATAGAGACTCCTAAGAAATATTATTTTTCTGATTTGGGGCTTCGGAATGCCAGAATTAATTTCCGGCAGTTGGAGCAGACACATTCCATGGAAAATGTAATCTATAACGAACTCCGGATGCGGGGATATAGTGTGGATGTAGGTGTTGTCCCTATCGCAGAAAAAGATTTGGAAGGAAAGGTAAACCGCAGGCAGCTGGAAGTGGATTTTGTCTGCAATCTTGGTTCTGTCAGATATTACATTCAATCGGCATATTCTCTTCCGGATGAAGCAAAGCGGACGCAGGAAATCCGACCGTTCCGGAAGATTGATGACTCTTTTAAGAAAATTGTCATTACAAAAGATATTGTGCAGCCATATTATGATGAATATGGTATTCTGACAATCAATATTTATGATTTCCTGTTGAATCCGGACTGCCTGCAAGGTTAAAGATAACAAAATCAGAAACAAATAAAAAACGGTCGTAACCGGGTTAAGATACCACCTGGTTACGACCGTTTGTCTTACCGATATATAATTTCTCATCAGCTTCTTTTAATAATGTATGAACATCTTTGTCAGACTCACAGACCAGTCCGAAGGTCATATTTATCTTCACGTGTTGCCCCTCGTAGAGTGTATCCAGTTCGTGGATTTTGTCCATGAGAAGCTCCAGTTGTTTCCGTGCTTCTGCAAGATCTACATTTTCAAACACCAGTAGAAATTCCTCACCACCCCAACGCGCGGTAAAGCCACGGCGCCACATATGCTGCTTTAGCAGGGCAGAAACATTTTTCAGTACGGCATCCCCACATTCGTGACCGTAGGTATCGTTAACCTTTTTGAAAAAGTCAATATCTCCGATGGCGAGCGCAAAAGAATGGCGGAAAGATTGGGCTTCCTCGAAGATCTGGCGCAGCTTTTTTTCTCCGCTGCGTCGGTTGTACAGCTCGGTCAGGGCATCCTGCTCGATCATGGTACGAAGAGAGCGCTGCATGGACAGGGCACAGCGACCGATATCACCTAATTCATCACTGCGTTTTGTTACGGAATGATCTAGTGTGGCGTTCAGATTCCCGGAGGCTACCTCCGACAGGAAGCTGTGAATATGGAGTAATACAGCCACGAATCTTCTGGTGTAAAAATAGATGCAGACAGCCACGAGAGCCACAAAACCGATGATCAGCCATGTCAGCGGATAGACATAACGTTGAATGGATTGAGATACGGCGGCACTGGATTTTCCTATAAAAAGCATGCCAACTATGCTGCCGTCCTGATTGCGGACAGGACTATAATAGGAAAAATAAGTCTTTCCATTGATCAGAGTGTTGATATAAAAATGATCTTCACCGGTATTCAGGACATCACGGATCACCACATCCGGAGCACCGGAGCCGACAATGCGGTCACCCTGGGTATTATACAGAGTCGTCAGAATGCGGGTATCCTGATAGAACAGGGTGATGTCCAGTCCGGTATCCTCTTTGAATTGATCAAACAGAGAATATTCACGGGTGATATCTACATCGCCCTTATACAGAAGGTAGGCAACATCACCTTCCAGCCGGTAATCGCCAGGATAGGCAGCGTTCAGAAGTGTAGTGGCACTTTTGGTGGCATCATACAATTCACGTTCCACTTCCTGATACATAATTTTTGTGAACCATTGGGAAGTGAAAAATAACATGACGATCCCCAGCGTCAGCAGGGGAATCAGGCCGATCGCCTGCAGAGTATATGATATTTTACCGCCGCTTCTTTTCGGCGCATTTTGCGTATTTTCCATAGAATCGCTGCCCCTTCCGGTAAGATCGGTACACATATCAGTCTTAAAATAATTATATGAAATAAATGTCGGAAAAGCAAGAAAGAAAAGCTTTCTAAGCAAATCATAACATCCGGCTTGACAACGCAAAAAAATGAGATATATAATAGCGGTATATCAAAAATGCATTGACGAAGAGAGTAACTTTTCCGCAGAAAGGCAAAGCGAGCCGGTGATGGTGAGAGACCGGTGCGAGTAGGGAAAAAGTGAAAATCACTTCTGAGCTGTCAGAACAAAAGCCCAGGTCAGTAGTTCTGAACGGAATCCCGCCGTTACCGGGAAGCATATCACTCCTGTGAGATTACACATGTGGAATCGTATGGGAAGTATGTTGTAAGAGGTGGTTAACGAATGCATGAGCTTCGTCCTGTTACGGGACGGAGCCATTTTTTTTAAGAAAGGAAGCGCACTATGTACAAGCAGGTACCCACAAGCCTGAATTTCGTAGACCGTGAGAAAGCTGTCGAGAAATTCTGGGAAGACAACAACATTTTCAAAAAAAGTATGGAGCATCGTAAGGAAGGTGAGACTTATACCTTCTACGACGGACCGCCTACCGCCAACGGTAAGCCCCACATCGGTCATGTAGAGACCCGTACCATCAAGGATATGATCCCAAGATACCGTACCATGAAGGGATATATGGTTCCCCGTAAGGCAGGCTGGGATACCCACGGACTTCCCGTAGAGCTGGAAGTTGAGAAGCTGCTTGGTCTGGATGGCAAGGAGCAGATCGAGGAATACGGTCTGGCACCTTTCATCACCAAATGTAAAGAGAGCGTCTGGAAATACAAGGGAATGTGGGAAGATTTCTCCCGTACCGTTGGTTTCTGGGCGGACATGGATAACCCTTATGTTACCTACGATGACAATTTCATCGAGTCCGAATGGTGGGCACTGAAGACCATCTGGGATAAGGGACTTCTGTACAAGGGCTTCAAGATCGTTCCTTACTGCCCTCGCTGCGGAACCCCGCTGTCCAGCCACGAAGTGGCACAGGGCTATAAGGCAGTCAAAGAGCGTTCCGCTATCGTACGTTTCAAGGTAAAGGGCGAGGATGCATATTTCCTGGCATGGACCACCACCCCCTGGACTCTTCCTTCCAACGTGGCACTGTGCGTGAACCCGGAGGAGACCTACCTGAAGGTGAAGGCTGCCGACGGTTATACCTATTATATTGCAAAGGCACTGGCAGACAAGGTTCTGGGACGTCTTGCAGAAGAAGGCAAGGATGCTTACGAAGTACTGGAGACTTATGTTGGTAAGGATCTGGAGTACAAGGAGTACGAGCCTCTGTACAAGTGTGCGGGAGATGCCGCTGAAAAGCAGAAGAAAAAGGCACATTTCGTAACCTGCGACGGTTATGTAACCATGACCGACGGTACCGGTATCGTTCATATCGCACCGGCTTTCGGTGAAGACGATAGCCGTATCGGACGTAATTACGAGCTGCCCTTCGTACAGTTCGTAGACGGCAAGGGTGATCTGACCGCAGAGACCCCTTATGCAGGAAAATTCGTAAAAGACGCAGATCCTCTGGTACTTAAGGATCTGGATGCAGAGGGCAAGCTGTTTGATGCACCGAAGTTCGAGCATGATTATCCTTTCTGCTGGAGATGTGACACTCCGCTGATCTATTATGCGAGAGAGTCCTGGTTCATCAAGATGACCGCTGTGAAGGATGATCTGGTACGTAATAATAAGACCATCAACTGGATCCCCGCTTCCATCGGTGAGGGACGTTTCGGCAACTGGCTGGAGAATATTCAGGACTGGGGTGTATCCCGTAACCGTTACTGGGGTACTCCGTTAAATATCTGGGAGTGCGAATGCGGACATCAGCATTCCATCGGTAGCCGTGAAGAACTGTACAAGATGAGCGGCAATGAGAAGGCGAAGACCGTAGAGTTCCATCGTCCTTACATCGACGAGATCACCATCACCTGCCCCGAGTGCGGCGGGCAGATGAAGCGTGTGCCTGAGGTGATCGACTGTTGGTTCGACTCCGGAGCAATGCCTTTTGCACAGCATCATTATCCGTTTGAAAACAAGGATCTGTTCGAGCAGCAGTTCCCTGCTGACTTTATCTCCGAGGCAGTGGACCAGACCCGTGGATGGTTCTACTCTCTGTTGGCAGAATCCACCCTGCTCTTCAATAAGGCTCCTTACAAGAACGTTATCGTTATGGGTCATGTACAGGATGAGAACGGTCAGAAGATGAGTAAGAGTAAGGGCAATGCGGTAGATCCCTTCAACGCACTGGAGACCTACGGTGCAGATGCCATCCGCTGGTATTTCTACACCAGTTCCGCACCCTGGCTGCCGAAGAGATTCTCCGGCAAGGCCGTACAGGAAGGACAGCGTAAATTCATGGGTACCCTGTGGAACACCTACGCATTTTTCGTACTGTATGCAAATATTGATAATTTTGATGCTTCCAAATATACACTGGAATACGACAAACTGCCCGTAATGGATAAGTGGCTGCTGTCCAAGCTGAACTCTACCGTTGCAGAAGTAGACAGCAATCTGGACCAGTACCGTATCCCCGAGGCTGCCAAGGCTCTGCAGGACTTCGTCGATGAGATGAGTAACTGGTATGTAAGACGCAGCCGTGAGCGTTTCTGGGCAAAGGGTATGGAGCAGGATAAGATCAATGCCTACATGACGCTGTACACCGCACTGGTGACCATCTGTAAGGCAGCCGCACCCATGATCCCCTTCATGACAGAGGATATTTACCAGAACCTGGTAAGAAGCAACGATGCAAATGCACCCGAGAGTATCCATCTGTGTGACTTCCCGGTAGTGAACAAGGATCACATCGACAAGAAGCTGGAAGAGGATATGGAAGATGTACTGGATGCTGTAGTTATGGGGCGTGCATGCCGTAACGAGGCTGCCATCAAGAATCGTCAGCCTATCAGCAGAATGTATATCAAGTCAGACTTCACCTTAAGTGAGTTCTACCAGGAGATCATCGAGGATGAGTTGAACGTCAAGGAAGTCGTATTTACCGATGACGTACGTGACTTTACCTCTTACACCTTCAAACCCCAGCTGCGTACCGTAGGACCCAAGTATGGCAAACAGTTGGGCGGCATCCAGAAGCACCTTGCAGCACTGGATGGCAATGCAGCAATGGATGAACTGAATGCAGACGGCGCATTAAAGTTCGATGTAGACGGTGTGGCTGTAGAACTGACCAAGGACGATCTGCTGATCGACATGGCACAGAAGGAAGGCTATGTATCTCAGGAGGACAATCGGATGACCGTTGTCTTGGATACCAACCTGACACCGGAACTGGTAGAGGAAGGCTTCGTATACGAGATCATCAGCAAGATCCAGACCATGCGTAAGGAGAGCGGCTTCGAAGTGACCGATCACATCCGCGTATCCATCAACGGCAACGATAAGCTGTCCGAGATCGCACAGAAGAACAAAGAAGCCATCAGCGGCAAGGTTCTGGCTGATGAACTGACAAGCGGTGCGGAATACGGCGTATCGAAGGAATGGAATATCAACGGCGAGAACGCAGTGATCGCTGTGGAGAGAGTATAAAGATAAAGATTCTGTGGTTTTCCGGAAGGGGGACCGCAGAATCTTTTCTGTTTCGGAAAAACATTTACGAAACTTACGAAACCCGGCGAAAACAGTTGGAATGCGCATGGAAGTTTGTTATAATATTACCTGTATGTGGTTAAGAATATGGATGAAATCATAACGCTATCCGGCGCGGAATATCTTGAGAAGAGTACAGTACCGGAGAGGTAATGGAGAGGAGAACATAGGTGAAAAAATCAGTAGCAGCCAGCGAGAAGCCGGCAAAAGCAAAAGAATTCGATAAGGAGCTCTTCAAGAGAAGTGTGGAATATAATGTGCGCACCCTGTATCGTAAGAATCTGGAGGAAGCAGATGCACAGCAGATCTTCCAGGCAGTATCTTATGCGATCAAGGATCGTATTGTAGAGAACTGGATGGAGACCCAGAAGGCATATGAGAAGGAAGACCCCAAGATGGTCTACTACATGTCCATGGAGTTTTTGATGGGAAGAGCACTGGGAAATAACCTCATCAATTTAAAGGCATACAAGCCCGTAGCGGAAGCGCTGGAAGAGCTGGGACTGGATCTGAACCTGATCGAGGACCAGGAGCCGGATGCAGCACTGGGTAACGGTGGACTGGGACGTCTGGCAGCATGTTTCCTGGATTCCCTGGCAACGCTGGGATATCCTGCATACGGCTGCGGTATCCGTTATCGTTATGGTATGTTCAAGCAGGAGATCCGCGACGGTTATCAGGTAGAGGTTCCCGATAACTGGCTGATGAATGGCAATCCTTTCGAACTGCGCAGACCTGAGTATGCGAAAATTGTGAAATTCGGTGGCTATGTCAGTGTGCATACCGATGAGAACGGCAGAAACGTATTTACCCAGGAGGGCTATCAGTCCGTTAAGGCGGTTCCGTTTGATTTCCCCATCGTGGGTTATGGCAATGGCATTGTAAACACCCTGCGTATCTGGGATGCGGAGCCCGTAGAGTGCTTCCAGCTGGATTCCTTTGATAAGGGCGATTACCAGAAGGCGGTAGAACAGGAGAACCTGGCACGTAATATCGTAGAGGTTCTGTACCCCAACGACAATCACTATGCAGGTAAAGAGCTGCGTCTGAAGCAGCAGTACTTCTTCATCTCCGCATCCGTACAGGAAGCTGTAGAGAAGTACATGAGAAAGCATGACGATATCCATAAGTTCTATGAGAAGGTTACGTTCCAGCTGAACGATACCCATCCTACGGTAGCGATCGCAGAGCTGATGCGTGTGCTGATGGATGATTATTATCTGACCTGGGAGGAAGCATGGGAGATCACCACCAAGACCTGCGCTTACACCAATCACACCATTATGGCGGAAGCATTGGAGAAATGGCCCATCGAACTGTTCTCCAGACTGCTTCCGAGAATCTACCAGATCGTAGAGGAGATCAACCGCAGATTCATCCTTGATATCCAGCAGAAATACAGCAATGTACCCGGCGTGGATGTACAGGAGAAGATCCGCAAGATGGCGATCATCTACGACGGACAGGTGAAGATGGCAAATATGGCAATTGTCTCAGGCTACTCTGTCAACGGTGTGGCAAGGCTGCATACCGAGATCCTGGAGAAGCAGGAGCTGAAGGACTTCTATGAGATGTTCCCGGAGCGCTTCAATAATAAGACCAACGGTATCACCCAGAGACGTTTCCTGCTGCATGCAAACCCGCTGTTAGCTGACTGGGTAACGGCTCATGTAGGTGACGACTGGATCACCGATCTGCCTCAGATCTCCCGCCTGAAGGTATATGCGGATGACAAAAAGGCACAGCAGGAGTTCATGAACATCAAGTACCAGAATAAAGTCCGTCTGGCAAAATACATTTTAGAGCACAACGGTATCGAAGTAGATCCCAGATCCATCTTCGATGTACAGGTAAAGCGTCTGCATGAGTACAAGAGACAGCTGCTTAATATTCTGCATGTAATGCACCTGTATAACGAACTGAAGGAGCATCCGGAACTGGATTTCTACCCCAGAACCTTTATCTTCGGCGCGAAGGCAGCAGCCGGTTACCGTAGCGCAAAGCTGACCATCAAGCTGATCAACTCCGTAGCGGATGTGGTTAACAACGATCCCGCTATTAACGGCAAGATCAAGGTTGTATTTATCGAGAACTATAACGTATCTAACGCAGAGATCATTTTTGCGGCAGCAGATGTCTCCGAGCAGATCTCTACCGCAAGTAAGGAAGCATCCGGTACCGGTAACATGAAGTTCATGCTGAACGGTGCCCTGACCCTGGGAACCATGGACGGTGCCAACGTGGAGATCGTAGAAGAAGTGGGCGAAGAGAATGCCTTCATCTTCGGCCTGTCCGCACAGGAGGTTATTAACTATGAGAACCATGGCGGATATGACCCCATGGAGATCTTCAACAATGATCAGGATGTCCGCAAGGTACTGATGCAGCTGATCAACGGAACCTTCGCACCGGGAGATCCTGAGCTGTTCCGCCCGCTGTACAATTCCCTGCTGAACACCCAGTGCACGGCCAAGGCAGACACCTACTTCATCCTCAAGGACTTCAAGTCCTATGCAGAAGCACAGAAGAGAGTGGAAGCTGCTTACCGCGACGAGGACAACTGGGCGAAGAGCGCAATCCTCAACGTATCCTGCTCCGGCAAGTTCACATCTGACAGAACTATACAGCAGTATGTGGATGAGATCTGGCATCTGGATAAGGTAGTACTGAAATAATTAAGAACTTAAGAAAGAAGTCATACCGCCTGGAGAGACTGTTGCGCTCTATAGGCGGTATTTTTTTACGTACGCTCAAGTGCAAAAACATCCGATAAGATCATTGCATCTGAGAAAACAATCCAGTATAATGAAAGAAGTGCACACGAGATGCACTCTATCTATGCATAAGAAGTGGAATAACAGGAGGACGAGCATGATTCAGTTAACACAGGGCGGCGCTTACCTGGTAAACGGTACAGATATTGTAGCGGATACCTCCGAAGCAGCAAGACAGATACAGGCGAAGACCGGCATTACGATCTCCAGAGAAGAAGCAGCGAAAAACACCATGGCATATGGTATCCTGCGGGAGCATAATACTTCCGGCAATATGGACAAGCTTAAGATCCGCTTCGATAAGCTTACCAGCCATGATATTACCTTTGTAGGTATCATTCAGACCGCAAGAGCATCCGGACTGCAGAAGTTCCCCATGCCCTATGTACTGACCAACTGCCATAACTCTCTGTGTGCCGTAGGCGGCACCATCAACGAGGATGACCACATGTTTGGTCTGACCTGTGCGAAAAAGTACGGCGGTGTCTATGTCCCCCCTCATCAGGCCGTGATTCATCAGTTTGCCAGAGAGATGCTGGCCGGCGGCGGCAAAATGATCTTAGGCTCTGATTCCCACACCCGTTACGGTGCCCTGGGTACCATGGCTATGGGTGAAGGTGGTCCCGAGCTGGTAAAACAGCTGCTGAACCAGACCTATGATATCAATATGCCCGGCGTGGTAGCCGTATACTTAAAGGGTGCTCCCGTGAAGGGTGTCGGTCCTCAGGACGTGGCACTGGCGATCATCGGCGCTGTATTCAAGAATGGTTATGTGAAAAATAAAGTCATGGAATTCGTAGGTCCCGGCGTGGCTTCCCTGAGTGCTGATTTCCGTATCGGTATTGATGTCATGACTACAGAGACCACCTGTCTGTCCTCTATCTGGAAGACCGACGACCAGATCCGTGAGTTCTACGAGATCCACGGACGGACCGAAGAATATAAGGAACTGAACCCCGGTCAGGTAACCTACTATGACGGTCTCATAGAGGTGGATCTGGACAAGATCCGTCCCATGATCGCCATGCCGTTCCATCCCAGCAATACTTACACCATTGAGGAGCTGAATGCGAATCTGATGGATATTCTGGATGAGACCGAGAAACGTGCGAAAGTAAGCCTGGACGGTGCCGTAGACTTTACGCTGAAGAATAAAGTAAAAAATGGCAGATTTATCGTAGATCAGGGTATTATCGCAGGCTGTGCCGGCGGTGGATTTGAGAATATCTGTGCAGCAGCCGATATCCTGAAGGGCAGATACATTGGTGCGGATGAATTTACTTTAAGCGTATATCCCGCATCTATGCCCGTATACATGGAGCTGATCCGTAACGGTTGTGCTGCGACCATCTTAGAGACCGGTGCAGTCATGAAGACAGCCTTCTGCGGCCCCTGCTTCGGTGCCGGAGATACCCCTGCCAATAACGCATTCAGTATCCGTCATTCTACCAGAAACTTCCCGAACCGTGAAGGCTCCAAGCTGCAGAACGGTCAGATCGCTTCCGTAGCTCTGATGGATGCAAGATCTATCGCAGCTACCGCAGCCAACAAGGGCGTGCTGACTCCCGCAACAGAGTTCGACGGCGACTTCGGAAAATATAAATATCATTTCGACAGCAATATTTACAAGAACCGTGTATTCGATTCCCACGGTGTGGCAGACGAGAGCGTAGAGATCCAGTTCGGCCCCAATATCAAGGACTGGCCCGCTATGGGTGCCCTGCCTGAAAATCTGGTATTACAGGTAGTATCCGAGATCCACGATCCTGTAACCACCACCGATGAGTTGATCCCTTCCGGTGAGACCTCTTCCTACCGTTCCAATCCTCTGGGACTGGCAGAGTTCACCTTGAGCCGTAAGGATCCGCAGTATGTAGGACGTGCCAAAGAGATCCAGAAGGCAGAGAAAGAGCGTATGAACGGCGGACATCCCTGCCAGGCGGTTCCCGTACTGAAGGATGTCATGGGCGAAGTGAAGAAACAGTATCCTGAGGCTGACCGTAAGAACACCGGATTCGGTTCCACAATCTTCGCAGTGAAGCCCGGAGACGGTTCTGCCCGTGAGCAGGCTGCTTCCTGCCAGAAGGTACTGGGCGGCTGGGCGAACATCGCCAACGAGTATGCTACCAAGCGTTATCGTTCCAACCTGATCAACTGGGGTATGCTTCCCTTCCTCATCCAGCCCGGGGATCTGCCTTTTAAGAATCTGGATTATCTGTTCGTTCCCGGCATCAAGAAAGCCGTGGAAGACAAGACAGAAGAGATCAAAGCTTATGTGGTAACACCCGGAGAGGGCATGAAGGAATTCTCCCTGAAGTTAGGCGAACTGACCGATGAAGAACGCCAGATCATCCTGAAGGGCTGCTTAATCAACTATAACCGTGTATAAGGAGCAAAAATATGGAATTTAACAAACCGGTATCCAACCCCATGATGGTAGGATCTATCGAATTATTAAAAGCAGAAGACACACCGGAACACAGACAGATGTTCCTGGAGGAGCTTCAGAAAGCAAAGTTTCTGGCCCCGGTAGTGATCGATCCTGCGCCCCAGCCGGATGAAAAGGGACAGGTGCGAATTCCCCGTGATGCAAAAGTCCAGTTCCCCATGTTATCTACAGAGGACGGACGGAAATTCTTTATGGCTTTCACAGACTGGATGGAATTAAAAAAGTGGAAGGACGAAGAGAACCAGCAGACGTTCGCTATGAATTTTGACGATTATGCGGGAATGCTGCTGCGCAAGGATGCACAGGGCAATAGCAGTCCGGCGCTGGGATTTGTCATCAATCCTTTCGGCGGCAACATCGTAGTGACCAGAGAGATGGTAGCCGGTATGATCGCCGCGAAGCTGAAAGCAGCCGGGAAACCGGTACCTCCCGCACCCGGTGCGCCTGCTGCACCCACACAGCAATAAATTCAGACTAAACAAAACGCCCGATACGGACGATATAAGTAGCAGAGAGGTGACAAGGCCGGTCACTTCCTGCTACTTATTTTTTATATAGTTTTTAACGACACCACGGATGGTAATCGGATAGAATAATATTAAAATATTCTGTTCTGTTACCATTTTTTTGACTTAACCGTTCAGCCATGCAATATCACATGTGGTAGCGAACGATTAAGCTTTACAGGAAGCGCGCCCTGTATGGTGAGGTCGGGGAAAGGAGAAAATTACAGATTTGAGAATTGATTCCGCAAGCATAGGAATGGATTCCGCCAGAAGTTATCATACTTCTAAGACGAGCGTCAGACGCTTTGAGATAACGGATTATCAGGCAGGGCTGACAGATGTATCCACGAAGGGACAGAAGACACCGGAAGGAGAGGATACAGCACAGAACACCGGGGAACAGGAGAATACCGCAGAGAATACTGCAATGACTGCAAAAGACTGGCAGAGCCGTTTTCTGGTATCCTCCGCGAGATGGAATATGCGAAGCAGCGCCAGTGAACAGACACTGTCCACCATCCGGGAATATACGGTACGTTATATTTTTGATTTATTATTCCCCTCCCGGAATAGTACTCTGCATGACTGGATGCAGGAAAACGGTTGGAGTGGCGGCACGCAGGAAACAGTCACGGCAACACCTGCATCGGATGTATTTCCGCAGGTGACTTCCCGCGTAAAAGTATTGAACTATGTCGGGGAGAGCTGGAGCATAGAGCAGGAGGACACCAGCTTCTCTACCGTGGGAACCGTGCGTACCAAGGACGGCAGAGAGATCCATTTTAATGTCAATGTAAATATGAGCCGCAGGTGTGAGGAATACTACAGAGAAGAATTGAATGTAGCGCAGTTTGCCCTATATGATCCGCTGGTGATCAATCTGGATACCGATGCGACGGAGCTGTCGGATCAGACCTTTTATTTTGACCTGGATGCCGACGGTGAGGAAGAAGAGATATCTATGTTAAAGGGCAGCGGTTATCTTGCACTGGATAAAAACGGAGACGGCATCATCAACGACGGCAGTGAACTGTTCGGAACCGGGAACGGTGACGGATTTGCGGACCTGGCACGGTATGATGAGGACGGCAACGGCTGGATCGATGAGAATGATTCCATCTGGTCAAAATTAAAAATCTGGTGCAAAGATGAAAAGGGCAATGACGTATTGTACAAACTTTCCGACAAGGGTGTCGGTGCAATCTGTCTGCAAAATGTTTCCACAGATTTTACCTTACAGGGAGACAGAACGGCCCGGGACGGTGCGACAGAAGCCAATGCAACGAACGGAGCGATCCGTAAGACCGGTATTTTCTTATATGAAAACGGAAATGTGGGTACTGTGCAGCATGTAGACATGGCAGCTTATGCTCAAAAAGCGTAACACCAATAAAGATCAATGGAAAATGCATCCTGAATAAAACCTTCGAATCGGGCAAGACTATAGGATAAACCAGGGAAAGTGGTTGAAACGATTGTATAGCAGGAAGTTGGTTCAGGGAACAGGAAGGATGCGGATATGAGAAGAAATAAAAAAAGCGGTATTCATAAAGAGCGTATTATAATGTTGGCCTCTTCGGCCTTTGTTCTGGCAGCGTTGACCATGACGGGGGTCTATATGAAGGGGCAGAATGTGGAGTCCAAGGATGATGGCTATACCTTGGACTTCACTGCACTTGAAAATAATGCGGATGATAAAATGCAGGAGATATCCGAATATAATGAGGAGCATTTGCTGAAGGAGGAAGAGAATATTCCGGAACTGACCGCGAATAACACAGCCGGAAATGAGATCGCGGCAGCACCGGTCACGGAGGATGATCTGGATTATCTTCCCCAGGAGGTGGGCTCCGGCCATGTGGAGATCCCGGGACTGACAGATCAGGAGACCTTACAGGAGGCTGCGGAGGCAGAGCAGCAGATGCCGGAGCTGACAGTAGAGAAAACCCTGCATTTTACGGAAAACGATGGAATGCAGAAACCGGTACAGAGTGATATTCTGATGCATTACTCTATGGACAAGAGCATTTACTTTGCCACACTGGATCAGTACAAGTACAATCCGGCTACGATCTTTTCCGCGGAAGAAGGCATGACGGTAACCGCCTGTGCGCAGGGAAAAGTAACTTCGATTTTTGAAAATGAGGAGATCGGTAAGGCGGTGACGCTGGATCTGGGAGACGGCTATGAGGCCACTTACGGACAACTGGCGGAGATTACCGTCAAGGAAAATGCTTATGTGAATCCGGGTGAAACGATCGGCAGTGTAGCAGCGCCTACAAAATATTACAGTGCTGAGGGGAGCAATGTGTATTTTGCCCTGACGCATAATGGGGATCCGGTAAACGGGGAGGCATTGTTCCACTGATGTATATACAGAATACCTATGGAAATTTTCATGTGGACCGTTTATACTATTATCAATGGAAAAATCGTGTACTGTAATCTCCCGGGAGATTGTGCGGAGGACCAATTTGAAATACAACAGAAAATATGCAGCAATATTGTCGCTGCTGTTCATCGTGAATATCATAGGGAATACCGCCTGTGGCAATACCTCTGCCGAGACGGGACATGTCAGTATTGCGGATATGGCAATGGAAAATACCCCGATAATCAATTATACCATTCCGACACTTACTCCTAATGTACTGGTGGATCAGCAGGGGTATGCAGGAGACGGAGAAAAGCAGGCAATCGTCAAAAGCCGGGAACCGGTGGAAAGTTTCCGGCTGATCGATAAAGAGTCCGGAGAGATCGTATATCGGGGGAAGGTAAAACAGCCGGAGTACAACGAGGATCTGCAATTATACATCGGAACAGTGGATTTTACGGAATATACCAGCGAGGGAAGCTTTTATCTGGAATGCGACCGGGTGGGGCAGTCGCTCTCTTTTTCCATCAAGGAGAGGTATTATGAGGAATTGTTTAAAGCATTGTGCGAAAGGGTGCATGAAAGCTGCCGGGAGCGCAGCATTACAGAGGATGAGATCCTGACACTGCTGGAGGCATGCGAATGGTATTCGGAAGTTTTTACGGACGATAATGGGAATGAGATTCCGGATATGCTGGAATATATTGCGGATTGGCTGGAAAAAACCGTCAATGAGACAGAGGATAAGGAGCCGGATACCATGACGTATGTGGCTGTCCTGGCAAAATTCAGTTATCTGTATCAGAAATATGATGTACAATATGCAACGCAATGTCTTCAGCACGCATCCGCAATCTACACAAAGCTGGCAGCAGCATCCGGCAGAGATGCGGAGAAATTCATGGCTTTGACGGAACTGTACCGGGCTGCGGGACTTCCTTCCTATCGTTCGCAGATTTTGGAGTATAAGGAATTTTTCAAAGATAATACAAGCTATCTGGAGGAAACTGCATATCTCTACGGTTCCATGACATATCTGGCTACCAGACAGTCGGTGGATATTGATCTGTGCACAGCATTCATGGAAGGTATCAGAGATCAGGGAGAGGAACTGGCAAAACGTTCCGGTAAAATGATCGACGCCGTGACTTCCGTCAACAACGGTACGGAAGATCTGCTGAAGCGGGCGGAGGAACTGGCCTGTGCCAATTATATCTTATACAGTTATCAGTATACGGAGATATTGGAAGATTTTTTACATTATCTGATGGGCAGAAACAGAGATTCCGTGTGCTATTATCCGGAAGAGGGAAAAACGTCGGATTATCTTCTTCTGATCGCCCAACAGGTCTCCCTCACCGGAAAACATTAGATATTAGATCAGTTCTTTGTTTTTGAAATAGGTCTCGGAGATTATATTCTGTACATAGGTGCCCATGCTCTTGCGGGTCTCCTTGTCCAGATCCTTCATATAAATGGGCTTACCGTATTCAATGACTACGGTGGCCTTTTTTATTTTGGGAAAATGGTCTTCAAAAATAGCGGCAGAGTTCACAATGGTCATGGGAATGATGGGAACATTGCCTTTTTCGGCGATCTTGAAGCTGCCTTCATGGAAAGGGAGGAAAGTATCCTTGGTCTTATTCCGGGTACCTTCGGGGAAAATACAGATAGAAATACCGTTTTTCACCTTATCAATGGCAGCCAGGATCGTTTTCAGCCCGGCCTTGATATCCTGGCGATCCAGGAAGAGACAGTGCAGATCCTTCATCCAGATATTTAACAGGGGCCATTTCAGCATTTCTTTTTTTGCAACGTAGCCGGTAGGCCTGGGAACGCGGACGTAGGTCAGGACCACATCAAAAAAGCTGCGGTGATTGCCCACATACAGTACTGCAGTATCGGTGGGAATATTTTCTTCACCGATGGCGATCACTTTGGTACCCGCCAGGCGGATCACCTGACGGAATGCCCAGTTGACAATGGCCAGGGAACTTTTGTCCTTCAGCCCTGGATTGAACTTGCCAATGATCCATTCCACCAGCATAAGCGGAGTGGACAGGATCAGGAATAATACAACAAATAATACAACGAATATAAAACGGATCATAAATACCTCTTTCTAATTCATTTGCTCTAATAATATCATTTCTCGATAAATAGAACGCCCAGTGTACCGGGTCCGCAGTGGCTGGATATGACACCTCCGGCTCTGGTCTCCAGTATTTCGTTGAAAATACCGAGGCTCTCCAGATAGGAACGAACCGACTCTACAATTTCACGATCACAGCCGGAGTGCGTGATGAAGACTCTGTCGGGAACCGCATTTTTCAGGTCTTCTTCCATATCTTTTGTGTAGGACAGAATGACAGAACCCAGCTTACCACGATATTTTTTGGAGGCATCCATGGCGCCGTCTTCGACTACGATCCTGGGATGAAGCTTTAACATGGTGCCTGCCAGAGCTGCGACAGCATTACATCTTCCTCCACGGTAGAGGTAGGTCAGAGTATCTACGGTGAAGCTGGCACGTACTCTGGGGCGGATCTCTTCGATGGCAACAGTGATCTGGGTTCTGGTTTTCCCTTCTGCGGATAAAATGGCAGCCTGTATTACCAGCAGTCCGATACCGGTAGACAGGTTAGCGGAATTGATCACGGTTACTCTATCCGAAGCCTCCAGATCTTCCGCGGCCAGCCGCATGACATTGCCGGAGGTGGACATGCTGTCGGAAATAGAGAAACAGATGATCTCACGGCCTTCCTCCAGAAATGGCTTCATCACTTCCATGGCCTCAGTCATGGAAGGAGCAGAGGTCTTCGGTGTGGTCTTATTTTCATCAGACCATCGGAAGATCTCTTCCGGGGTAATGTCCACACCATCACGATACTCTGTTTCACCTAACAGGATGTGCAGGGGCAGGATGGTAATGTCATATTTTTCCAATAAATCTTTTGACAGATCGCAGGTGCTGTCAGAGATGATCTTAACTGTCTGTGCCATAGAATATACCTTCCTTTTTTAGCGTTTCATCTTGTATTATTATTCATTGCCTTTGACGATCTGTCTGGCAACATAGACGCCGCTGGCAGATGCATGGGACAGGGAATGGGTCACGCCGCTGCCGTCACCGATGATATATAATCCCTTATGACAGCTTTCCAGGTGCTCGTCCAGTTCTACTTCCATGTTATAGAATTTCACCTCCACACCGTAGAGCAGAGTGTCGTCATTGGCGGTACCGGGTGCGATCTTGTCCAAAGCGTAGATCATTTCAATGATGCCGTCTAAGATACGCTTGGGCAGCACCAGGCTTAAGTCACCGGGGGTTGCAGCCAGGGTAGGCTCCACCATGCCCTCGGCAATACGCTTTGCATTACTGCGGCGTCCTCTTACCAGATCACCGAAGCGCTGCACGATGACACCGCCGCCCAGCATATTGGAGAGACGGGCGATGCTTTCGCCGTAGCCGTTACTGTCCTTGAAGGGTTCGGAGAAATGCTTGGCGACTAACAGTGCAAAGTTGGTGTTCTCGGTCTGTTTGTCGGCACCTTCGTAGCTGTGGCCGTTGACGGTGACGATGCCGTTGGTATTCTCATTTACTACGATACCGTGCGGATTCATACAGAAGGTACGCACGGCATCTTCGAATTTCTCGGTTCGGTATACGATCTTACTCTCATACAGTTCATCAGTCAGATGAGAGAAGATGACAGCGGGAAGCTCCACGCGGACACCGATATCCACACGGTTGGACTTGGTGTTGATATCCAGATCCTTACAGATCTGTTCCATCCATTTGCTGCCGCTGCGGCCTACGGAGATGATGCATTGGTCACACTCGTAGGAGGCGTCTTCGCAGCTGATGCGATATCCCGGATCCAGTGCTTCCACAGTTTTTACCGGAGTATCGAAATAGAAAGTCACTTTATCTTTGAGTTCTGCGTACAGATTCTCCAGCACGATAAAGTTGATATCGGTACCTAAGTGACGCACGGAAGCGTCTAAGAGGGTCAGCTTGTTCTGCATGCAGAGCTTTTTAAATGAGGTACCTGCGGTGGAATACAGTTTGGTGCCCTCTCCACCGAATTTCATATTGATGTCATCCACGTATTTCATGAGATCGATGGCCTGATTTTTGCCGATGTATTCATATAACGTACCGCCGAAAGCATTGGTGATGTTGTATTTTCCGTCGGAAAAAGCACCTGCACCGCCGAAACCGCTCATAATAGAACAGCTTTTGCAGTTAATGCAGCTCTTGATCTTATCTCCGTCGATGGGGCAGTGGCGCTTCTCCAGGGGATGACCGGCTTCGAAGACAGCGATCTTCAGATTGGGATTCTGTTGTACCAGCTCGTAAGCGGAGAAGATACCGCCGGGGCCGGCACCGATAATAATGATGTCATATTTCATAGGGAATGGTTCCTTTCATAGTGTTCTTTTTTCACTTCTGTAAATTCCAAAAACATCCAAAATATGATGTCGGGGTCAAAAGCCCCCGACTCTGATGCCTACGGATTGTTCCGTGCTACGCACTCTCACTTCTACGCTCCGCTTCGGTCCGTGCTAAACATGTGCCACTGGCACATAGCACCCTACCCTCTATTCGCATATCGTGGGATTATCATCCCACTTTTATGCTCATATCGGGGCGGGTCCTAAGGTCTTTCACCCACTTATGAGCAAGCTCATGTGGGTTTAGACCTTTTGACCCTGGCATCAAAATATAGTATACCATATTTTTAGTAAAAAAGGGGAATGGAAATATAGTAAAATATGTGATAGAATCATAAGTCATAGGCTTGTACGGAAATGGATGGAAAGGTATCTGAAATGGAAGCAGTACAGAAGAAAAATAAATATGAGATAGATATGTGCAACGGCACGATCATGGATAAATTAATATCCTTTGCTCTGCCGCTGATGGTGTCAAGTATTTTACAGCTGCTGTTTAATGCAGTGGATATTATTGTGGTCGGGAGATTCACCGGAAGTCAGGCACTGGCGGCGGTGGGATCCACCACGGCACTGATCAATATGTTTGTGAATCTGTTTATCGGGGTCTCGCTGGGTGCCAACGTATTGTCTGCCAGATTCTATGCGGCAGGCAAAGAGCGGGAGATGAGCGAGACGGTACATACGGCGATGACTTTTGCACTGATCAGCGGTATCGTCATGGTATTTGTGGGTCTGTTCTGTGCCCGTGGGGCACTGGAGCTGATGGATACTCCGACAGACGTGATCGATCAGGCAGCTCTATATATGAAAATCTATTTTTGCGGAATGCCTTTTTTTATGCTGTACAATTACGGAGCAGCTATTCTGCGGGCAGTGGGTGATACGAAGAGACCTCTTCTGTTCCTGATCATTTCGGGAGCTGTTAACGCTGCACTAAATCTGTTTCTGGTCATTGTCTTTTCCATGGGAGTGGCAGGTGTGGCCATCGCTACGGTGTTCTCGCAGATCATCTCCTGTGTGCTGGTGCTGGGATGTCTGTTTGGCACGGACAGCTGTTACCGCCTGCAGATCACAAAGCTGGGAATAAAATGGGAGTATCTGGTGCAGATCTTCCAGGTGGGAGTGCCTGCCGGAATTCAGAGCGTGGTGATCAATTTTTCTAACGTATTGCTGCAGTCTTCGGTGAATTCCTTCGGATCCATTGCCATGGCGGGATACACGGCGGCGAACAACATCTTCGGATTCCTGTTCGTATCGATCAATTCCATCACGCAGGCGTGCATGAGCTTCACCAGCCAGAACTACGGAGCCGGGAAGAAAAAGCGTATGGACCGGGTACTTGTCGACTGCATGATCCTGTCGGTGATCGTGGCGGTGACTCTGGGTGGCGGTGCCAATCTCTTTGGCCCCCAGCTGCTTCATATCTATACTACGGAGGCGGATGTGATCGCCTGCGGTACGGAAATCTTATTGTATACGACACTGACATATTTTTTATGCGGAATCATGGATCTGATCCCGGGAGCCCTGCGTGGAATGGGGCATTCGGCGGTTCCTATGATCTTATCTATTATCGGAACGGTAGGTACGAGGATTTTCTGGATCTATTGGGTGTTCCCCATGCACCGGTCACTGATGGTACTGTTTTTATCCTATCCGGCATCCTGGACCGTGACGATATTGCTACAGGCAGTGTGCTTCTATTTTGTGAGGAAAAAAGTACACAGTACCATGCCACAGGAAGAAACATAAGTACATAAGACAGGCGGCTGCAGAGTATGGAAGACTCGTGACCGCAAGGCACAGACAGTGAAAGAATTGAGGGATAGTATGTTAACTAAATTCAAGAAAAAATATATCGGAAACTGGGAGTTCTACCGCAGATATCTGCTGCTCGCAATCCCCATGATCCTGCAGAACGCCATTACCAATCTGGTAAGCTTTTTAGATAATATTATGGTAGGACAGCTGGGAACGGAGCAGATGTCCGGTGTCGCTATCGTGAACCAGCTGATCTTTGTATACAATCTGGCAATCTTCGGAGCCGTATCCGCAGCCAGCATCTTCGGTGCCCAGTATTTTGGCAAGGGCAATCATAAGGGACATATGTATTCGTTCCGTTTTAAATTATATGCGACCCTGTTGGTGACCGGAGGAGCGATATTACTGTTTTTGACCAAAGGTTCCGCACTGATCTCCCTGTATCTGACGGATACGGTGGGGAATGGAGCTACGGATGTGGCATTGAAATACGGTCAGGAGTATCTGGCGATCATGATGGTAGGCCTGATCCCTTTTGCGGTGAACCAGTCTTATGCTACGAATATCAAAGAGACCGGGCAGACTTTTATTCCCATGTTAGCCAGCTTCGTAGCGGTGGGAACCAACGCATTGTTAGATTATCTGATGATCTTCGGCATTGGACCTTTTCCCAAGATGGGTGTGCAGGGAGCGGCCCTGGCTACGGTGATCGCCCGTTACATTGAGGCATTGATCGTGATCATCTGGGCACACATGCACAGGGCGAAGAACCGCTATCTGGAAGGAGCCTATACCGGCTTCGGTATTCCTTTTGCGGAACTGAAAGCAATTCTCGTCAAGGGCTTCCCCCTGATGATGAATGAAGTAATGTGGGCAGCGGGTATGACCACCGTGACCCAGTGTTATTCCGTCAGAGGACTGGATGTGGTGGCGGGACTGAATATCGCATCCACCATTACGAATCTGTTCAATATTGTATATTTGCAGTTAGGCTCCTGTATCAGCATTGTGGTAGGACAGTATCTGGGCGCCGGCAAGCTGAAAGAGGCGAAGGATGCGGACGATAAGATGATCGTATTCAGTGTCTTCTGTTGTGTGATCATGGCAGCATTGATGTTTGTGGTGGGAGGATTTTTCCCCGGTATTTATAATACTTCGGAAGAGATCAAGGGACTGGCTACGCAGTTCATCGCAGTCTCCGCGATCATCATGCCGTTCTGTGCATTCAGCCATGCCTCCTATTTTACCCTGCGTTCCGGCGGCAAGACGGTGGTAACGTTTTTGTTTGATTCCGTATTTACCTGGGTGATCGTGGTACCTGCAGCTTATCTGCTGGCACACTTTACCGGGCTGGGGATCGTAAGCATCTATTTCCTGGTGCAGGGTACGGAGATGATCAAGGTCATCATCGGCTACTACATGGTGAAGAGTAATGTGTGGGTAGTACAGATGGTATAGAGCGGAACCACAGAACAGATGTGGAAGAAAGGCATGGCATTTCGGGAAATGAGGGTGTTTCCGCTGGTGAGAGCAGAGCATCCTGCGTCCCAGGAGTTTCAAAATCTGTGTATTGGAGCCGGATGGTCTCAAAGATACGGTTGAAATCCGATTCCAGAGTATACCAGTCTGCTAACGGAAGTGTGGATTCCAGCTGCAGGGTATTTCCCTGCAAAGGGATGTCGGGATCGGACAGGGTAATGTAAATCCAGTACTTTTGCTCGGTCCGGTAGATCTCGGTGTGTTTCCAGCCATTGAGGCCGCTGTCTGGCAGAGTAATCTTCTCACTGGTGACACCGGTACCGCAGATCCCCGGTACGGGAGCATAGACCAGAGTAAAGGTATCCTCCGGATATGCGATGTTCCAGAAGACGATGGCATCGGTAGTCATCTCACTGGTAGTTACGTTGCGGATTTCATAGTCCCAGGTCTCCGGAAGAGACAGGGAGAACCGCACCGATCCCAGGTCGCAGAGAGCTTCACTCCCTATGGCTATCGCCAGATCATCCTCAGCTCCGGATTCCGGGCACTCCGTCGGAGCGAGAGATTCTGCAATCACCGGAGCGATCGGGCCTGCGGCTTCTGTGGGATTCTGTGAATCTCCGGAAGCTCCGCAGCCGGTGAACGACAGCACAAGTAAAGTGCAAAGCGATAACAGCAAAATATTTTTCTTCATATAAATACCCTCCCAAAGTCGTGAATAAGTAACATGATCTATACTATAGAACGACTTCCGGGAGGGAAAGTTTCAGAGAATTGAAAGTTACGAGCCATGCAAAGTCAAAACAGAAACAGCGATCTGGGAGCTTGCTCACAAGTCGCTGTTTTTGTTTTTGACTTTATACGGCGACAGCCGTCAATGAAATAAATGTGGAGCGTCCTTTGCGACACATTTATGAATTGAGTGCATGGCTCGTAACGTAGGGTTGCCGTAAAATCCACGCAGAAAGGACTGCCCGCCCTGGACTCAGATGCTAGCTACAACTGTGGATTTTCTAAAGGAAAGTGGCGAAGTGCTTCTCATCATGACGGGGCCGCCTTTACGCTGCCATCCATGTCGCTTACCGGCTAACGCGAACATCGTGTTCGCGTTGCCCCTGCGGCTCAACCACTTTCCAAGAAAATCTCACAGTCTCCGCCGCATCTATGTCCGGGGGAGCAGTCCTTTTCTGCTGGGTTATGAAAGACATCCCAATTATTTAGACAGAGCATTTGAGAATACATGTGCGGAAGTTAAAAACAAGAATCTAGTATGTGCGAAAAATCAAGAAATACATGCGGACAATTCAAAAACAGGAATTAGGTATGTGAAAAAAAGTAGGAAACACATGCGAATAACTCAAAAGTCATAATTAGGTATGTATAACAAGTCGGAAAATACATGCTTTAAAGCAAAAAATAATGATCCGGCATGTATGATAACTGGGAAAACACATGCGCAATAGGCTAAAACGGAAAATAGGTATGTATATTGCTTTAGAAAACACATGTATAAAATTTAAAAATAAGAATTAAGTATGTAAATGACTTTGGAGAAATACAGAAACTTATTGGAATATTGAGAGTTGGTTGAATAGTTGTTCTAAAAACTTCGTGGGTCTATAGAAGATAAATTTCCCTGTAGATACTTTTTGGGGATGGGTAAAAAGCAAAAACTAAACAATATGGGCCTATAGCGAAAAATTCGCCTGCCAGATACTCAATTTCTTCAAAATGAGTACCTCAGAGCCGTTTTTTTCTCTATAGACCCATATTCATCTTTTTATGCCTTATTTGTAGCAAATTTAGTATCTCACAACTCATTTTTTCTGTATAGACCCAAAACACAGAACGCCCACAGTGGACGGAATGTCATGCCGCGATGTCTGTCGGAGGGCGTTGATATTTTCTTGAAAAGTGCTGCCGCTGTATCACTTTTCAATAGAAAATTCACACCTGGAGACGCGACATCAAGGCGTGATGTTCCGTTCGCCGTGGGCGTTCGTGGGGTCTATGGCTCGTAACTCTTAATTTATTCTGCAATTTTGTACAGTGTCACATCATCCAGTGTTCCCCAACTGTTCACATTGCATTTGTACCTCACACCGATGGTCAGGGATCCGTCAGTTACCTCGATCTCAGGAATGACGGGATTCTGCCAGTCGGCATAGGTGGTCAGCATGAAGGGAGCGGTCAACTCCTTTCCGTCTACCATCGCATACAATTCCATGGAAGCATCATCGGACAGATCACCGCCCTGGGAGAACGCGGATAATTCATAAGTGCCGGGTTCCAGATCTGTGAAACTCTGCTCGATGGAGAAATCCATATCCGCACTTCCTGACCAGAAGTGGAAAGCCACTTCGCCACTGTGGGCATCTGCAGCCTTTACCTGATAATCGGTAGGATCCGTCTCTCCGGAATAGTTGATCGTCCACATGGAAGTATCGCTATCCTCAAAGCTTGGGTTCTGCACATAATTGATGCGGTCTACCGTGACAGCAGCGGTGACTTCCGTACCGTCATCCAGTGTACCCGACACTGTGAAATTGCCGCCGTTTTTCGTATCGATCGCAGCAACATCGTCGGTATTCCAGATGACCGGAACCTGTGCTTCGGACCGATCATTATAAATAACACTTACCGTATCGGGCAATTCAGGATCTGTACCGATATTGCATGCTACTGTAACCTCAGGAATGCTGTCTACAGCCAGGGGAGCGGTAGCACCGTATTTCAGATATTTGAATACATTCAGAGAAGCAAGGGGATGCCCGGTGAAGTCAAACATTGCCTGATTGTCCCAGGAACATCCGCCGTAGTATTGACCGGCATCCTTCGGATCATAACCGGATGCATAGCTGCTGGCCCAGCCGCTGCCGTATTTTTCCCAAAGGTCGGAATTGTCAGCATCTGCGGGACCGACCGGGATCCAGGTACCTTCCCAGTAGAATACCCCCTCAGCTCCGGCTTCGCTGGCTGCCGCACAGACATCCCGCACTTCATTGGCCTGTCCCTGTACGCTGGCGGAATAACCTTCTGCCAGATCATCGGTTCCTTCCACACTGTTGGCGGATCCGTCACCGTCTTCCGCGGTATAGCAATAAGCATTTTCTGCGACATATACTTTCTTGCCATAAGTATTCCGGATATGGGTAATGGCGTTTTTCAGATCATCCATGGTGCCGTGCCAGTAGGGATAAAAGGAGAGACCCACAATATCATAATCGATTTCTTTTACCTGCAACCCGGTAAGCAGCGTATCCAGTTTCTTCATATCATCAATATTCGTGTAATGTATAGCAACGAGAATTTCTTTGCCGGAATTCGCTGCCGCTTCCCGGACGGCTTTGCTGCCTGCGGTCAGAAGTTTTCTGATATTTGCCACATCCGTCTCACCGGACATACCGTTGTTGATCTCGTTACCGATCTGTACCATACCCACATCCACACCGGCATCCAGAAGCTGTGTCAGGCTTTCCAGAGTGAAGTTATAGAGAGCATCGGACTTTTCTTCAATATCCATGCCTTCCCATGCCTTGGGAACAAACTGCTTCTTGGGGTCGGCCCAGAAATCGGAATAATGGAAATCAATGCAGACCTTCATGCCATATTTCGTGGCACGTTGTCCCAGAGCGATGGCGGTCGCCACGTCATTATTGCCGCCGCCGTAACCGTTGCCGTTCTCGTCATAGGGATCATTCCAGACCCGGAGACGGATATAGTTCACACCGGCCTGTGCCAGTGTCATAAAAACATCCTGTTTTTCCCCATCAAAATTATAATATTTCACGCCGCTGTTCTCCAGAGCCAGCACGGCAGAAGCGTCCATACCACGGTAAAAGTCATCGGAAATGCCGTCGACCGGCTCGACAAAAATGGTAGACTCCTCCGGAACCTCAGGCAGGGGAAAAGTGGTGATATTCGTCACCCCGGCAGAAGCGGAATCCCTAGATGTTACAAGGGTATCGGAACTTCCGGTGTCTTGTCCCTGATTGCCGCAGCCCGTGAGACTTCCCAGCACAAGCCCCACACTGAGTCCCAGAGCCAGCAGGCGCGTGCCGAATTGTTGTTTGTGAAAATGTTGCATAAGTAATCCTCCCGTAAAACATAATTGCACAACCGATTGCGCATCTATATTATATCACATAATTGCAATATAACGATAAAAATGTAATCAAAAATGCGCAACAAAATCACAAGATAATTGCGCAATTTTAATCAGAGACTTTTTTATTGCATTTCCATTGACAGTAGATTCGACATTTGCTATCATCAAACTACACATTGGGAAGCAATTCTGATATTTCAAAATTTCAGGACCATTCGGTCGCTCATCCCATTTTAACACAAACAATTAAGGGAGGCGACGAACCTCTCGCATAAGAGAGGAGAATGCAAATGATAGTCAGACCCAAGTGGGATTACTGCATGAAGGAACTGTTCCGTAATTTTATTATTTTGAAATATTTTATCAGTGATATTTTAGACATTCCGATAGAGAAGATCAGGAGCCTGAAATTACGAAATACAAATTTGTGGCGCAGATATAAATACCAAAAGCAGGGGATCGTAGATGTTTTAAAAATGTATCACCATCAGCATTTTGGATTTTCATTTGACATGGGACAATAACTATCACAAAAAATATCTGTTGAGAGAAGAAAACGGTGAACTGTTTAGTGACCTGGTGGAATTACATATTTTGGAATTGAACAAAGTGCTGACCGGGCGACGAGTCGACGAGTGGATTCGACTGTTCAATGTAGAGACAGAGGAGGATCTGGAAATATTGGAAACAATGACGAGGAATCCTGGAATTTTGGAAGCGGTGAAAGAGGTAAGGCATATGAGTCTTGGAAAATGGGCGAGAGCCAGATACGATGAACATATGAAGATGGTACGGGATCAAAATGCCAGAGACGCTTATGTCCGTGATGAGGGAATAAATATTGGGGTTGAACAGGAACGTAATCGCCTTGCCAACTTGATTGCCCGCATGAATGCCGAGGGCGACGAAGATCAGGTCACCCGTTTGCAGGATCCGGAATTCGTACAGGAAATGTTAAAAAAATATGATTTGTAAAATAATACGCCATTGGGAAGAAAGCCTTCTCAATGGCATATTTTATCACAGGGTATTACACAAATAATTCAATCACAAATACCAGCACACAGCAGATCACAGAGACCGGGAACAATCCGGCACCGAGCCATGCAGCGATGATTCCTGCGATAAGTGCTACCAGTCCGGAAATGGGGGTCTGGGTGGCGTGGATGATGGCAGGGAAGGTCATGACTGCCAGCGTGACGTAAGGTACATAGTACAAAAAGGACTGAATGAACTGATTTTTAATGGGCTTGCGGATCAGCGTCAGGGGTAAGACACGAATCGTATAGGAGACGGCTGCCATCACGGCAATATAGATATAATTATTCATGGATGTTGTCTCCTTTCTCAGTGCTATTTGCCTCTTCCTGTTCCACCGGGAACAGAATTGCTGCGGCACCGGAGATCAGGACGGTGAGCAGGATCGTTCTGGTACCTTCCGACATGGAAGAGATCCCGGGCAGGTAATTGCAGGCAAAGCTTAAAGCAAAGCTGATTGCCACCAATGCTGCCACGATTTTACTTTTTCTGGCAGGCGGAATGATGATGGCTAAGAACATGCCATACAGGGCAACGCTCAGTGCACTGACGGCCCGAAGCGGCAGTGCATTCCCGGCTAAGATGCCGCAGGCAGTTCCGCCGGCCCATGCCGGTGCAGCCAGCAGGATCGCTCCGTAAGTATAGTAAGGGTTCAGGATGCCCGGACGGGCGATCGTGATACCGAACAGTTCGTCCGTGACGTCATATCCGATGATGAGACGGTGGAAAAAAGGAGTGTCCGGGGAAAACTTCTGTGCCAGCGCGCAGCTCATGAGCAGATATCTGGCATTGGCGATCAGTGTGATGATCGCTACCTCCAGATAAGAGGCCTGCGCTGCAATCAGGGTAAATGCCGCGTACTCTCCGGCAGAAGCATTATTTAACAGGCTTGCCAGAAAACCCTGCATCGGCGTGAAACCGGCTCCTCTTGCGGCAATTCCCAGAGAAAAAGATACTGCGAAATATCCAAGAGCAATCGGGAAGCCGTCGCGCATACCGTCGCAGAAGACTTTTCTGCTGAATTTATCATTCATGTCAACGATTCCTCATCTTTCTGTAAGACGCCTTTTTGGCGCACATGTCCTATTATAACGCACATTTCCACGGGAGAAAAGGAGGAAAATTAATGAGATAGACAGTGGAAACAGAGTATATTTCTGCTTTTTCCACATAAATATGGAATAAATCAGTACAGACGGTGGAGAACGGATGAAAACTGCAGGGCGACAGTGGAAAAATGAGAAAACAGAGAAAACAGAAATGAGAGACTGGGATCTTATGCAAATATCTGGGAGAAAGCTCAGAAAGGAAGACAGCAGAAGAGGTAAAAAAGACAAAGCAAACATAAGGAGAATCCTAACTGCAGCAGCGCTTCTTGGTCTGTATATTTTATTATGCACGGGCTGTGGTCTCATGCAGGATGAGAAAATCAAGCTGCGGGATCTGGATTTCACAGTGCTCAGTGAAGAAAAAATCCCGGAAGAATTGAAAACAGTGATTGCCGAGAAAGGAACCGAACCGTTCAAACTGACCTATAGTGATAATCAGAATCTCTATATCAGCATCGGTTACGGAGAGCAGAAGACCGGTGGCTACAGCATCGCTGTGGATGCATTGTATCTGACGGATGACGCCATCTATGTCAGCACCAGTCTCTTAGGTCCCGATATCACCGGGCAAGAGGAGAATACCGGGAAGCCTTCTGTACCCTATATCGTATTAAAAACAGAAATGCTGGATAAAACAGTCATCTATGAATGAATTCAAAGACTGCGTAAATAATCGCAGAAGGTAGCGGCAGCTCTGCTCTGACTGAGGCTTTTGTCCCACAGCATTTTCACATCACGGGACGGCAGCGGTACATTTAGGGACAGAGGGACGAGACTTTGGTCTTCAAAAAACGGAGCGGCCAGAGGTTCCGGGATAAATCCGACGCCCAGGTTATTCTGGAGCAAAGGAATGACCAGATCGGCGGTGGCTACTTCCATGGCAGGTTCATAGTCCAGCTTCTGTTCCATGAATACCTTCCGATAATATTCATAGCTTGCGGTGCCATAACCCAGACCGATGATGGAATGGAATCGGAATTCTTTAAGACTCATGGGGTGACCGGCAAGTGCACGGTATTCGGAACCGCCTGCAGGAACTTCCCGAAAGGTCATCAGGTCTTCGCAGGCGAAGGTATCATTTAACTCAAAGGGAGTCGTTACGATGGCCAGATCCAGCCGCCCGTTGAGCAGAGCCTTTAATATCCCCGGTGTAGTGTTGTTCTGGATCCGGATTTTAATATCGGAATATTTCTGCTGGAAGCCGTGCAGGTGTTTCAGAAGAAACAGATGCAGGGCGGTTTCGGTGACGCCGAGTTCGATGGTACCACTGCAAATATTTTTATTCCAGCAAAGCTCCGCCTCCGCATCCAACAGATGCTGGCAGGCAATCGCCACATGGTCGTAGAGCCGCTTTCCCTCTTCTGTGAGCTTCAGACCTCTCGGCTCCCGCAGGAACAGACGGCAGTCCAGCTGATCCTCCAGCAGATGAATGATCCTGGTGACATTGGGCTGGCTGCTTTTTAAGACCATGGCAGCTTTGGTGATGTTTTCGTATTTGGCTACATAATAGAAAATCCGGTAATATTCAAAACTAATATTCATATAAAAATGATATACCTCACATATAAACTATATATTTTTAGTATTTGTCAGAATATAGTATAATACGCGATTGAAAAAAAGTAAACAGAGGAGAAAAGGTTATGCGACATTTGATTGATTCACTGGACCTGTCGGTAGCGGAGACACAGGAGATCTTAGACCTGGCGGACCGGATCGAAGGAGATTCCGCGGCATATGCTCATTGTGCAGACGGAAAAATACTGGCAACCTTATTTTACGAGCCCAGCACCCGTACCAGACTTTCTTTTGAGACCGCCATGCTGAATCTTGGCGGTAGGACACTGGGATTTGCCGGGGCGGAGCAGTGCAGTGCCACCAAAGGCGAGACGGTGGCAGATACCGCGCGGGTGGTCAGCTGTTATGCGGACATCATCGCCATGCGGCATCCCAAGGAGGGTGCGCCGCTGCGGGCTTCCATGTATTCCAGGATTCCGGTGATCAATGCCGGGGACGGCGGACATAACCACCCCACCCAGACCATGATCGATCTGTTGACCATAAGGCAGCGCAAGGGGCATCTGGATCATCTGAAGATTGGTTTCTGCGGCGACCTGAAATTCGGTCGGACGGTACACTCTCTGGTGAACAGCCTGGTGCGCTACCCGGGCAATGAATTCTACTTTATCTCCCCGGAGGAACTGAAGATTCCGGATTATCTGGTGGAGGATACTCTGAAGCCGACGAATGTCCCTTATCATGAAGTATCCAGCCTGGAGGACACCCTGCCCGAACTGGACGTGCTCTACATGACCAGAGTCCAGAAGGAACGTTTTTTCAACGAGGAGGACTATATCCGGTTGAAGGACATCTATATTCTGGATCAGGAAAAACTGAATCTGGCGAAAGCGGACATGCCGGTGCTGCATCCGTTACCCAGAGTGGACGAGATCGCTCCGGGAGTAGATGCGGATCCGCGAGCCGCATATTTTCAGCAGGTATTGAACGGTAAATTTATCCGTATGGCACTAATCTTAAGTCTGTTAGACCTTACGGATCCGGTGACGGGAAAGAAGGTGCTGGTATGTTAAACGTAGAATCCATTCAGAATGGTATCGTGATCGACCACATTCCCGCAGGCAAGGGAATGGACATTTACAGACTGCTGGAACTGGAGTCCAAGACCCAGTCCGTAGCTTTATTGCAATCGGTAAAAAGTCAGAAATACGGCTGCAAGGATCTGATCAAGATTGAGGGAGAGACCCTGCCGGAACGGCTGGATGTTCTGGGATATCTGGACAGCCAGATCACCCTGATCGTGATCCGGAATGGAAAAGTCGTAAAAAAATACCATCCGGTTCCTCCACAAAAACTGGTAAATGTGATAAAATGTAAAAATCCTCGTTGTATTACCAGTATAGAGACGAACTGTGACCATATTTTTGAACTGTCACCCTCTGGAAGATATCGTTGTTTATACTGTAATCAGGAGATGCCTGTAGGCACAAAAGCCGCAGGTCACTGAAAGGAATGAGAATCACTATGCAGCGTAAATTACACGGACAAATGTCAGAGTCATTTCTGATCGCCGGGATCCTGTCGGTCTCCGGTGGTCTGCAGGATGCCTATACTTATATGTACCGGGGAAAAGTGTTTGCCAATGCACAGACCGGCAATATTGTGCTGCTGGCACAGAATCTGGTAGACAGAAACTGGCAGGCGGCACTTCGTTATTTTTCCCCGTTACTGTTTTTTGCACTGGGTGTGGCAATGGCGGAATGCATCCGCATGAGATACCAGAAGGCACAGAAAATCCACTGGAGGCAGCTGGTACTTGTAATGGAAATAGTTTTATTATTTGCAGTCGGATTTTTCCCGAATGACATTGATCTGCTGGCCAATGCCATGGTATCCTTCGCCTGCGCTATGCAGGTACAGGCGTTCCGCAAGGTGAACGGCTATGCTTTTGCCAGTACTATGTGCATCGGCAATCTGCGCAGCGGCATGGAATCCTTGTGCGCTTACGGCAAAACGAAAGATAAAAAGATATTAAAAAAATCCGGTTATTATTTCGGAATCATCTTCCTGTTCGCCATCGGTGCGGCACTGGGAGGACACATGATCAAATACATAGGAGCGAAGACCATCTGGATCTCCTGTCTGATTTTACTGATCAGCTTCTTATGTATGTTCATTAAAGAAGAAAAAGAAGAGCATCCAGAGATCATGGAAGAAGAGCAGAAGATCCGGGATAATCTAAAAAACATCCGCAAAGAAGCAAAAGATGTGGAGCATATTTTGGAGGATGACTTCCGTTCCCAGATCGAGAAAAAATAACGTAAAGACTGGCGAAAAAAAACACCTTATAGTATAATGGCAAAGATTGCGCTATAAAAATATAAGGAGTGTTCAAAAATGACAGAGGTGAATAAGAATATAGATAACGGAAAATCGAAACGGACAGAAATCTTACAGAAAACCTGGGTAGTCTGTGCCTTGGCGCTCGTATGTACCTTCCTGTGGGGAAGTGCATCCCCCTGTATCAAGTTAGGCTATGCCCTGTTCGAAATTCCTTCCGGGGAGACCTGGACGCAGGTATTGTTTGCCGGAATGCGCTTCGTACTGGCGGGAATCCTGACAGTGCTGATCGGAAGCCTCTTACAGAAAAAGGCACTGGTGCCTGCGAAAACTTCCGCGCCCAGTATTGTGAAGCTGGCAATCTTCCAGACAATTTTACAGTATATCTTTTTCTACATCGGACTGGCGCATAACAGCGGAGTCAAGGCTTCCATCATCAATGGTTCCAACACCTTTTTCGTCATTCTGGTGTCTGCCCTGATCTTCAGACAGGAGAAGCTGGATCTGAAAAAGGTACTGGGATGTATCATCGGTTTCGCCGGCGTCATCGTCGTCAGCATGAATGGACAGAAGATCGACATGGATTTAAGCCTGATGGGAGACGGCAGCCTGTTTTTGTGTGCTCTGTCCTATGCGGTATCCTCCTGCCTGATGAAGAAATATTCCAAAAAGGATAACCCGGTCATGCTCAGCGGTTACCAGTTTATCCTGGGAGGCATTGTCATGGTTATCCTGGGCTTTATCTTGGGCGGCAGGATCACCCATGTATCCGCAAGCGCTCTGCTCATGCTGTTCTATCTGGCATGCATCTCCGCAGTGGCATACTCCCTGTGGGGCATTCTGTTAAAATACAATCCGGTCTCCAAGGTAGCCATCTTCGGCTTCACGAATCCGGTATTCGGTGTCCTGCTGTCCGCATGGTGGCTGGGAGAGGGCTCCGCAGAACTGGGATGGAATGCACTGATCGCTTTGGTTCTGGTGTGCATTGGTATCTGTATTGTCAATGTCAAAATAAATACCGGAAATAAAACGGCATAGTGAAAGCCTTAAAGCTTCATCCCGTATTTTACCAGATCAACCCGGTTATTGATCACCGCAATGCCATCTGCCCGCAAGCGGTTGGCCTGTTCATCGGCGCCGCCGAAGGCAAAGGCACCGGAGAGCTCTCCCTTGGAATTGACGACGCGGTAGCAGGGGATGTGTTCGGGATCCGGATTCTTATGCAGGGCATTTCCCACGGCGCGTGCCATTTTGGGCTCTCCCGCCATGGCAGCCACCTGCCCATAGGTGGCGACACAGCCCTTCGGAATCCGTTTCACTGCTTCATAGATCCGCTTCGTGGGACTGTAGGTGACGAGATCATAGCTCTCCGCGATCATGCGCCGGATATCCGCATCGGGAATGGTGCCGTCTAAGATAATGGTGTTCCAGTGTTCTTTATTCTGATGATATGCGGGAATGACGGAAGAAAAGGTGCTGCGCCAGAAGTCCCGCCAGGCAGGATCGGTTTTCACATTCAGATGCAGCACATCGTCTTTTTCATAAGTCCATAGAAATGCTTTTTTACTGCCCTTCACCCGTACCAGCTGCCAGTTGGGATCGTGGAAGGGCATTTCTGTATACGTATCCGGAAAAGATAATCCGTATGCCAGCGCTTCTTCTCGTGTTTTCATGCCGTCAGACCTCCTTTTTAAATCATTTCCTATAATGATGCCTACGGATTGTTCCGTGCTATGCACTCTCACAATCCCCTGGCATCTTATTATTTTACTATAACTCCCTTTTCTTTTCTATGAAAACATGGTAAACTTTTTCGAGAAACAGGTCATGGAAACGGGCTGCAAAAGCCCGGGAACGGAGACGATATGATACTGATACAGGATGGTTATATGATCGATCCCAAGTCAGGAAAAGAAGGTAACTTCGATATCCTGATCGACGGAGACAAGATCGTAAAGATCGCAGAAAAAATCGAACCGAAGGGTAAGGTGACCAGGATCCATGCGGAAGGGCTGTTAGTCGCTCCGGGACTGGTGGATGTGCATGTGCATTTCAGAGATCCCGGTTTCACAGCGAAGGAAGATATTAACACCGGAGCTGCGGCAGCGGCGAAGGGCGGTGTGACCACCGTGGTGCTGATGGCGAATACGAAGCCCACCGTGGACAGTGAGGAGACCCTGAAGTATATCCTGGACAAGGGAGCGGAGACGGGGATCCATGTGACGACCTGCGCCAATGTGACCATGGGCATGCAGGGGAAGCAGCTGACGGATATGAAGAAGCTGGCAGCGGCGGGTGCTGTGGGGTTCACGGATGACGGTGTGCCCCTGCTGGATGCGGAACTGGTGCGACGGGCCATGGAAATCTCCGCAGAGCTGGATATGCCCATCAGTTTCCATGAAGAAGACCCGAAATATATCGAGAACAACGGTGTGAACCGCGGAAAGGCCAGTGAACATTACGGAATCGGCGGCTCTTCCAGAGAGGCGGAGATCGCTCTGGTGGAGCGGGATCTGAAGCTGGCGGAGGAGACCGGTGCCTGCATCGATATCCAGCATATCAGCAGTAAGGAAGCGGTAGAACTGGTGCGGCAGGCGAAAAAGAGATGTTCCAATATTCATGCGGAAGCCACACCACATCATTTTACCCTGACCGAAGATGCCGTGATCAAATACGGCACGCTGGCGAAGATGAATCCTCCTTTAAGAGAGGAAGAGGATCGTCAGGCAGTGATCCGGGGACTGGTAGATGGTACGATCGACATGATCGCGACAGATCATGCGCCCCATACCGCCGAGGAGAAGGCAAAGCCCATCACTGAGGCTCCCAGCGGGATTACCGGACTGGAGACTTCTCTGGCACTGGGTATCACAGAGCTGGTGGACGAGGGATACCTGACCATGAAGCAGCTGCTTCGCCTGATGAGCACGAATCCTGCTGCCATGTATCATCTCGATGCCGGATATCTGGCGGAGGGAGGTCCAGCAGATGTGATCCTGATTGACACTGCAGCAGAGTTCATCCCGGAGACTTATGCCTCCAAGGCAACAAACACTCCTTTTACCGGATGGAAATTAAAGGGTGAAGTGAAGATGACCATCTGCAACGGACAGATTGTTTACCGGGCGTAGAATCAGGATGTGTATGTGAAAACGCTATTTTCCGATAGATAGAACATAGTTCGGAAGCATTTCAATAAAGTAGGAAGAGAATAGGGTAACTGGAACATTACGTGAGTGAAACGTGCCGAAACCGGAGCCCGGAAAGAGGAATCATGAAACAGAAACAGACAGCAACCGTGCTTTCTCAGAAAGAGATCGCACCCAAAATCTATGATATGTGGATCGCTACGGATCTGGCAGCATGCGCGAGGGCCGGTCAGTTCATCGGCGTCTACCCTAAGGATCGTAGCACCTTACTGCCCCGTCCCATCAGTATCTGTCAGGTGAGCGATAAAAAGGATGCCCTGCGCATTGTGTACCGTATCGCCGGACAGGGCACTGCGGAGTTTTCCTCTTATCAGGAAGGAGACAGCGTAGAGATCTTGGGAACTTTAGGCAACGGCTTCCCCACAGAGGCAGCGGAAGGCAAAAAGGTATTCCTCATGGGCGGCGGTATTGGCATCCCTCCTATGCTGGAACTGGCAAGAGAGCTTCCGGCATCTGCAAAACAGCAGATCATCGTGGGTTATCGTGATAATCAGCTGTTCTTAAAAGAGGACCTGGAGAAAAACGGAACCGTATATATTGCTACGGAAGACGGCAGTGTCGGCACGAAGGGCAATGTCATGAACGCCATTGAGGAGAATCATCTGCAGGCAGACGTGATCTTCGCCTGCGGTCCCATGCCGATGCTTCGTGCCATTAAAAAATACGCGGAAGAAAAGAAGATCAAGGCATATATCTCCCTGGAAGAGCATATGGCCTGCGGCGTGGGTGCCTGCCTGGGCTGTGTTGTGAAGACAAAGGAAGTGGATCATCATTCGCATGTGCATAATGCAAGAATCTGCACCGACGGTCCCGTATTTGATGCTGAGGAGGTAGAGATCTGATGAATACACAGACAACGATCGCAGGAGTGACCTTTAAAAATCCCGTCATGACAGCTTCCGGGACCTTTGGATCCGGTATGGAATATGAAGAATTTGTAGATCTGAACCGCCTGGGTGCGGTGGTGACCAAGGGGGTGGCAAATGTACCCTGGCCCGGGAATCCGACGCCCCGTGTGGCGGAGGTGTACGGTGGCATGCTCAATGCCATCGGATTACAGAATCCCGGCATTGATGTGTTCATGGAGAGAGACATTCCTTTCCTGAAAAAATATGACACGAAGATCATTGTAAATGTCTGCGGCAAGTCCGTGGAGGATTATGTGGACGTGGTGGAACGTCTGGGAGACGAGCCGGCAGTCAGCATGCTGGAGATCAATGTATCCTGCCCGAATGTCAAGGAAGGAGCCATTGCCTTCGGACAGAAAGCGGATGCCCTGTATAACATTACTTCCGAACTGAAAAAACATGCAAAACAGCCCATCATCATGAAGCTGAGCCCCAATGTGACAGACATTACGGAAATGGCGAAAGCGGCAGAGGCAGCAGGTGCGGATGCACTGTCCCTGATCAACACCATCACCGGCATGAAGATCGACATTCATCGCAGGAAGTTCGCCATTGCCAACAAGACCGGCGGCATGAGCGGTCCTGCCATCAAACCCATTGCGGTTCGTATGGTATACCAGGTGGCACAGGCGGTCAAGATTCCCATCATCGGCATGGGCGGCATCGCTACGGCGGAAGATGCCATCGAATTCATTCTGGCGGGAGCCAGTGCAGTCAGTGTGGGCGCCATGAACTTCGTGGATCCCTATACGACGGTAAAAGTCGTGGAGGGCATTGAAGATTACATGCGCACCTATCACGTAGAGAACCTGACAGATCTCATCGGCGCGGTGGAATAAACGGACAGAGAACAGAATACGGTATAAAACAGCACAGACCTTCATATATATAGACATATCTGTATATATGGAGGTCTGTTATTGTGGAACTGATCAAGAGAAATATACATATGGACCGGGTAAAACGGTCCACCGTCATGCAGTTTACCATGGAAGAAGATCTGAATCTTCCGGAGGATAAGCCGGATATCAGTACCCTGAATCTGGAAAAAGGAGAGGTTGTCATCGAAGAGATCTGTCCGGGTACGGATGAAGTAACCGTCCGGGGAAAACTGGGGTATGCGATTTTGTATCACACGCGGGAGTCCGGAAGCAGTCTGGTACTGTTGGGCGGCGCTCTGCCTTTTGAGGAGAGGATCCGCATGGAAGGGGTATTACCCTCGGATACGGTGACCGTGGAAGGAACGGTGGAAGATTTCACAGTAAATATGATCAATTCCCGCAAACTGAGTTTACAGGCGCTGATCCTTCTCTCCGCCCGTATCGAAGAAATCTATGATGAAGAGCTTCCCGTGGGGATTCAGGGAGAAGATACGGAAGCCGGCGTGGAATATCGGATCGCGCCGATGGAAGTGACACAGCTTGCCATCTGTAAAAATGATATTTTCCGTAAAAAAGAAGAAATTCCGCTGCCTTCCAGCTATCCCAACATCTATCAGATCCTATGGAGCAATATTTCACTGCGGGACGTAGAATTCAAACCACAGGAGGAAAAATTGGCAATCCAGGGAGATATACAGATTTTCGTGCTCTACGAAGCAGAGGGGGAGGACAGGGCGATCCGTTCTTATGAGACGACACTTCCATTAAACGGAAGCCTGGAATGCCAGGGATGCCGGGAGGATCTGCTGCCGGATATCCGGTATACGTTGCTACGGCAGGAACCAGGACAGCAGATATTGACCATTCAGCCTGATCTGGATGGGGAGGAGAGGATCCTGGGAATGGAGTGCGCGCTGGAGTTGAATATCCGGCTCTATGAAGAGGAACAGATCGATATTTTGAGGGATATCTACGGAGTGAAGAATGAAGTGATCCCGGATACCAGGCAGACCAGTGTGCGTCAGCTGCTGACACGGATCACCGGCAAGACCAAGATAACGGATCATGCAGGGACAAATATTGACGGTCCGATCCTGCAGATATTGCACAGCGAGGGAACAGCTTCCATCGATCACCGGGATATTACGGAGGACGGAATACGGCTGCAGGGAAGTATTGATCTCACGGTATTGTGCATTACGGAAAAGGATGAGACACCTTATGTAAGCACCCGGATACAGATTCCTTATGAATATCTGCTGAGTGTGCCGGGAATCGGGGATACTGACCAGGCAGAGGTACACTGCGAAATGGAACAATTACAGGTAAATCTGATCGATGGGGAAGAAGTGGATGTAAAAGCGGTGCTGTCTTTTTCAACGACAGTTATGAAAAGCACAGAGTTCATGGCAATTGAAGAAGTGACGGAACAGGAGATCGACAGTGCCGTACTGGCAGAACTTCCCAGCGCGGTGATCTATATTACCGCGCCGGGAGATGATCTGTGGAGTATCGGCCGTAAATATCATATGCCGGTAAAAGCGGTCCGGGAACTGAATGCGCTGGAAAGCGATGAATTAAAACCCGGCCGGAAACTTCTGCTGGTAAAAGGTCTTTAGGCTTCGGCAGTCAGACCGGCGTCAGCAGCCAGTTTATCGAACTTTTCCATAACGGCATCGTAAGTCTTCTGGGAAATCTCGGGGAGAGAACCGCCCCAGGTCTTTTCCGCCTGTGCATAGCCCTTCTTGAATGCCTCACGCATGGATTCAATCTTGTCGGGATCTCCGCCGGTCAGAGCAGTGGCAAACTGTATGATACGGTCGGAGGTCTGGTTCACACCCCAATAGCCGTCTTCTGCAATGTCTGCCTGTGCCTGTGCTTTGGTGGCGGGATCTACGGTATAATTACCGGAACGTAAGAAGGACCAGATGTCATTGGCGTTGCCGTAGGTGTCAGCCTGCTTGCCCATTATCTTTTCTACCAGGGAACGAAGCTGGCTGGTACGTGCATCTGCATCCGCTTTTAATTTGTTGATCAAAGCGGTGTTCGGTTTATAGGTTTTCTTGGTGGAAGAGGTCTTGGTGTCGGTATTGTGTTCATAGATGACACCGGTATCCTCTGAGGTCTTTGTGCTTTTTACTTCCTCGGCGGAAGTTTTTTCTTTTGCTGCACTTGAGCTGCTGTAGCTGTAAGCTGCAGCGGCCTGTGTTGATGTAATTCCGTTTACACTCATAATTTCCTCTTTTCCGGTACGGCTTTTGTCCGTACCTTTTGTCATCCTTGACTGTGGTGTTACTTACTACACCCATTATATCGGAGAAAAACGTCAAATACTTTAGGGAACCATTGACAAAGAGAAATGGATTGTATAAAATTAAGTACAATCATTGTATACAAAACGGAGCAGAGCAAAATGAACGAATATCGGATAAAAGCATATGCCAAAATTAATCTGGGCCTGGATGTTGTCAGAAGACTGGAAAATGGCTATCACGAAGTGAAGATGGTCATGCAGACCGTTGGTATTTATGATGTACTGGATTTTCAGCGGACAGCCGGCGGCATCGTCATCACTACGGATTCCGGGGAGCTTCCCACGAATGAGGATAACCTGATCTATAAAGCGGCAAAACTTATGATAGAGAAATATCATATTACCGAGGGCGTGAAGATCCACCTGGAGAAGCATATTCCGATCGCAGCCGGTATGGCGGGAGGAAGTACGGATGCTGCAGCCACCCTGAAGGGAATGAACCGCCTGTTTGATCTGGGATGTACGTTGAAGGATCTGATGGAGCTGGGTGTGAATATCGGTGCAGATGTTCCGTATTGTGTCATGGGAGGAACGGCTCTGGCCGAAGGGATCGGTGAGAAGCTGACTCCGCTGGCTCCGGCACCGGATTGTTATGTATTGGTGGCAAAGCCGGATATTAACGTATCTACGAAATATGTGTATGAACATCTGGATGCGCAGGAGATCCGGAAACATCCGGATATTGACGGCATGGTGGAGGCGATTGCCGAGGAGAGCTTACAGGGAATTCTGGACCGGATGGAAAATGTGCTGGAGACAGTGACTGTCAGTGCATATCCCATCATTCAGAAGATCAAAGACCGGATGAAGGAACTGGGAGCCATCAACAGCCTGATGAGCGGAAGCGGCCCAACGGTATTCGGCATTTTTGTAGAAAAAGACATGGCCCGCAGGGCATATGATAAATTGGAGGAGGAACAGCTGGCTAAGCAGATATTCCTGACGGAATTCTGTGAGTAACGGCAAAAAAGGTTATGCAGGATAATTTACAGGTGACAATGGATGAATTTCTGCCGCTTCGGGATGTGGTATTCAACACTTTGCGACAGGCCATTCTTACGGGAGAACTGAAACCGGGAGAACGACTCATGGAGATCCACCTTGCCAATAAGCTGGGAGTCAGTCGTACACCGATCCGGGAAGCGATCCGTAAGCTGGAGCTGGAAGGTCTGGTGACCATGATCCCCAGAAGAGGAGCGGAAGTAGCGCAGATCACGGAGAAAAGCATGAACGATGTGCTGGAAGTGCGTCGTGCACTGGATGCTCTCTGCGTGGAACTGGCATGTGACCGTATCTCACAGGAAGAATTGCAGCATTTGAAAAAGGCATGTGATATCTTTGAAGAGGCGGTGAAGACCAAAGATGTGAAACAGATTGCACAGGCGGATGTGGCACTGCATGATATCATTGTGGAAGCTACGGGGAACCAGCGCCTGATCCAGCTGGTGAATAATCTGTCGGAGCAGATGTACCGTTACCGGTTTGAGTACATCAAAGACAGCAGCCAGCATGAACGCCTCGTGGAGGAACATAAGGTGATCTACGAAAGCATTGTCAAAAAGGATAAGGAAACGGCATCCCATATGGCCAAGGTGCATATCGATAACCAGAAAAAGGCCATCATCCGCCAGATCCGACTGGAGCGGGAGAAAAATAAATAACTTCGGAATCGTATAATCTATCCGGAAAGTGGAAATTCTTTCCATAAACCATAAAAGGAAAGAGGTTCACTGATGGATAGATTATGTGTTTTTTATGAAAAATTACGGAGAGTGGCATGGCAGGGGATCCGGGTGGCGGCGGTCTGCACAGCCTGCTATGGCTGGTGGGGAGTGATCTACCCGGAACTGGCCATGCTGCCGTCCACTTATGAGATCGTATACGAGGAGCAGGCAGAGGAGACCAGGACTGTACAGAAGGATGCGGAAGTGGTAGAATGGAATTCCGACAGTCAGATCTACTGGAAGATCCTGGAGGCGGATCCGGAACAGATCCACTTCAAGAGCAGACTGCTTACGATGTTAAAAAGATAGAAGGAGAAATCCCATGTATCAGGAGAATATAACTGCGCTGAAAAAGGATGCACCCATCGGTGTATTTGATTCCGGCATCGGCGGACTGACCGTAGCCCGGGAGATCATGCGGCAGATTCCCAATGAGAAGATTATATATTTCGGAGATACGGCGAGAATGCCCTATGGCAGCAAGTCCAGGGAAACGGTCGCCGGCTTCTCCAAACAGATTGTGCGTTTCCTGGAAACTTTTCAGGTGAAGACCATTGTGGTGGCATGCAATACGGCAAGCGCCTATGCACTGGATGAATTGGAGAAGGAACTGGATATTCCCATCATTGGTGTGATCAAGCCGGGAGCGAAGACCGCAGCGGAAGTGACCCGCAACGGGCGTATCGGCGTTATTGCCACCGAGGCTACCATCGGCAGCCAGATGTACAATAAATACATACAGGAACTGAACAAAAATGTTACCATCTACGGGAAAGCCTGTCCCCTGTTTGTGCCGCTGGTGGAAGAGGGGCTGTGGGAGGATCCCGTGACAGATGAGATCGCCAGACGATATCTGACGGAGCTGATCGACATTGATATTGATACCCTGATCCTGGGATGCACGCATTATCCGCTGATCCGCTCTACGGTAGGACGGATCATGGGAGATCAGGTGACACTGGTGAACCCGGCATACGAGACCGCCAGAGAACTGAAAGAATTGTTGCAGCAGTATAATATTCTCAATGAGGAGGAACCTCATCTGGGAGAAAATAAATATCAGTTTTATGTCAGCGACGGTGCGGAGAAGTTCAAACGTTTTGCCAACTCTATTATTAAATATGGTATTTTGTCAGCGAAGACGATCAAGATTGATGAGTATTAAAAGGACAGATGAAGATGAATCGGGAAGTAGAACTCGTTCTGTCCGGTCTGCACGATGCCGAGGGCACTTCGGATAAGGATGTAGTGGAGACTGCGCAGACAGCACAATATTTTAAGAGAAACGACAGCCATTATCTTCTCTATGAGGAGGATATGGAGGGATTCGACGGAATCTGTAAGAGCCGGATCAAGTTCCGGGATAACCTCCTGGAGCTGACCAGACAGGGAGCCGTGGAGATGCATATGATCTTCGAGGAAAATAAGAGACATGTGGTGCCTTACAATACGCCCTACGGACAGCTGCTGCTGGGGATTGAGACCCGCAGGGTGCAGGTGGAAGAACAGGAAGATCAGATCTGTGTGACGGTGGAATATATCCTGGACCAGGAGGGAGAGCCCTTCAGTGAGAGCTGTTTAAAGCTATATATCAGGGAGAAACAGTAACGATTCGGAATTCTATGCAAAAAAATAGCAGATGCTCATATCTGCTATTTTTTAGTTCGGATCGTTATTTACTTGACAGGCTTTGCTCCTGCCTTTTCCTGTGCGGAAGCGATCATGCGCTTGAAGAAGCCTTTCTTTTTCTCCGGAGCGGCTTCGGTCTTGCCGTGCAGTCCCTTGACATCCAGTACATAGATACCGCTGACAACGGCCTTAACTTCCTTTTTCACGGGAACATTTTCGAAGATTTTTTCATCACAGATCAAGGATACGATCTGCGGACCAACCTTTGCCTTGATGATAGGAAGCTTGGAACCCCGCATCATCTTCGGTGTCTGATCGATCACCATCTGGGGAAGACCGGCATCTTTCATTTTCATACGTTTCTTATCGATGATCAGCATGGATACGGTCTGCTTGTTGGCATCTAACAGCTCCTGCTGTTCTGCCTGCTTTTTCTGTGCTTTCTTGCCTAAGAAATATAATACTGCAATGATGATAGCCAGAACTATCACGATAACTAATAATGTAATTGCAACCGGACTCATTTTCAGTCCCTCCTTCAGTTAATAGGAACAAATTCCTAAAAAACATTGTAACATAGATGTGATGAAATACGCAACCATACATTTATGATTTCTGTCTTGTTTCCGGTTCTTGTAAGGAAGACTGTCACCATGTGGCAGTCTTTTTGTAATATAAAAAATTATGAAACACGTATGTCAACCGGTTGACATACGTGCGGTAAAATTATATAATGTGAAAAAAGAAGGAGGTGCGGAAAATGAAAGTACTGGTAGTATCAGATGTACATGCGAACATAGCCGCATTGAACACCATTTTGGAAAAAGAGGCTGATTACGATATTCTGTGCTGCGCCGGGGATTATACAGACTATGGAATCTATCCGGCGGAAGTGATAGAACGGTTCTGCAATCTGAAAAACACGCATCTTGTGTATGGCAACCATGATCTTCACGTTATAAATACTTATGAAAGTAAGGAATGGAAAAATGTAGAAGATGGAAAATACAAGTGGGTTCACTATAATTGTGAACAGCTAAACGACCAGGGTATTAGGTGGCTGAAGCAGTTACCGGAAACCGCATATTTTGAGGCAGACGGATGGAAATACGGAATTGCCCATCAGTATGATAGTGGTTATGGGACGATAGAAAGCAGGTACGCGTTTGATAAATATTGGGCGGAGCATTACGGAACAGATAATACAGGGAACAGAAGACTGATTTTCGGGCATACGCACAGACAATGTATTCATATTTTAGGTGATGGAATGGAATGGCTGAACCCGGGAAGTGCCTCGTATCGAAGACCCGATGACCCGGATAAGACGGCACATTATGCGACGATTACAGACGGCGAGATCCGATTGAAACAAATTCCCTACGACAGAAAACCACAGTTTGAAAAGGCAAAGGAATTTATAAGTACCGATAAAATGATGAGAACAGAAATTCAGGATTTTATGTTCTTTTTTGGGGATGCAAAGACCTCAAGAGAACCGTTGGGATAAGGAGTGAAATAACAATAACAGAGATAAAAAGGGATGGAAAGAGATGAATTGTAGGAGATATCGCTTGGATCAGGTGGCAAATTTCAGAGATTTGGGAGGCTATGCGTGTGACGGAGGCGTAACCAGATATGGTGTGATTTTCCGGAGCACAGCTTTGAATAAGGCGACGGAAGAGGATATTGAAAAGATAGAGCACCTGGGAGTCAATACGGTCATTGATTTAAGATTTCCCAGTGAGACAAAAGATCTTCCGGACAGATTGGGAAAGGGTATGGATTATATCAACTGTTCGCTTATGGGTACCACAAAGCTGGAACAGCTGGATGTTGTAAACAGTAGTGTGGTGGAGACCAAAACACTGCATCGCATGTATCGCTTGATGCTTCTCAACGGAGGAAAAGAGATCAAGAAAGCTTTGGAGGTAGTCGCTGATTCCGAGGGAGCGGTATTGTTCCATTGCGCAGCCGGCAAAGACCGTACCGGTATTCTGGCAATGTTGATTTTATCATCCATGGGAGTGGATCGGGAAGATATTCTGGTGGATTACCAATGCAGCAGTACCTATATTACAAAATTTACGACAGATATTTCCGGTTCCAATATCTACAACATGAAATGGATTCTGAACTGGATTGATAGAGAGTGGGGTGGAGTTCCGGAATACCTGCGTCAAATTGGAGTACAAAGTGAAACTATACAAAAAATCAAATCCAAGTTTATTGAAAATTTATATATGTAACCGGTTGACATGCAATAAAAATTAGTATATATTCTTAAATGGTTATTCCTACGATGATATTATTCCTGGTATTTCAGAAGCAGTTTGTGACATCTGTGACATCCAGCGGAATTAAGGGGTGATAAAGTGGAAATCAGATATCTCGGAACAGGCGGAGCAGAAGGATTCCCCAGTATTTTCTGCCAGTGTGAAGCATGTCGTAAGGTAAGAACGTTGTTGGGAAAAATGTAAAGACACGTAGCTGTACTCTGATAGATCAGGTGATGATCGACCTGTCCCCGGATATCTTTTCACAATGCATTAACAGCCATGTGGATTTATCGGAGGTGAATCATGTGGTATTTACCCATTCCCATTCCGATCACCTGAATACTACAGAAATATGCTTCCGACTGCGGGAAATGGCATCCGTGATTCAAAAAAAAGATAAAAAAGTAATGGAAATTTATGGCAATGATGCGGTTCGGGATTGTATTATGGAGATAATAGCTAAGGATCCACATGTAGATCTGACAAGGATGAGATTTCACCGGATTCAAAAGTTTGAACCATTCCGGATAGGTCATTTGAAGTTTACACCTTTAAAGGCATATCACAAGCTGGATGAGGAAGCTCTGATCTTTGTGATCGAGGATGGAAGATCGACCTTATTGTATGCAAATGATACGGGGGCTTTGTCGGAGGAAACACTGGATTTTATAGAACAACAGAACATAAAATTTGACGTCGTCAGTATGGATACCTGCAGAGGTATACTGGATGGTGACACGCATATGGGAATTCGGGAAAATGTAGAGCTGCGGGAGAGACTCCGCAGAATGCATGCAGTGACACCGGATACGGAATATTATCTGAATCATTATTCTCATATGTGCGGTATGATTCCGCAGGAATATGAAAGACTGGTAGATCAGGAGGGGTTCCTGTTGACTTACGACGGACTTTCCGTTACTGTCTGATGCAAAAAAGTAAGATAAGGGGAAGGGAATATGCCAACAATCAAAGATGTAGCTGCAGAAGCAGGAGTGACCTCCACAACAGTATCCAGAGTATTGAATAATCGTGGATACATCAGTGAAGAGACGAGAGAAAAAGTATATTCTGCCATGAAAAAGCTGAACTATATGCCAAACGAAATGGCGAGAAATTTATCCCGGCAGAAGAGTGATTATATCGGGGTGATTCTTCCATCCGTAGAGCATCCTTATTTCAGTAAGGTCCTTCACTGGCTGGAGCACTATGTAACAAAACACAACTACAAAATAATGGTCTGTATTTCCGAGAACAGTAGGGAAAAGGAATTACAGTATATTGATCTGCTTTATTCTCACAGAGTTCTGGGAATTGTTGTGTGCAGCCATATCGGAGAGACGATGGAACATTTGGATTCCAACTGTCCGTTGATCTCTTTTGAGAGAGAAATTGCGGAAAATATTCCGGCAGTTCTTTGCGATAACTATCAGGGTGGTATTTTGGCGGCTAACCGGCTGTTTGATGCCGGATGCAGAAATATCGCGATTTTTAACCAGCCTACCAAGGAAAATATTCCTGCATATAGCAGAGAAAAGGCATTTATGAAGTGTTGCGAGGATAAAAAAATCAGTGGACGTGTGGTTTATACAGACAGGTTGGCTCCCTTATCAGAAGAATTCGGCAACAATATTTTGGAATTAATGAAAAAAAATTCGGATTTGGATGGAATTTTTGCAACAAGTGATGTAATGGCTGCAAATATTATCCGTGCATGCAAAAAAATGGGAAAACGTGTTCCGGAGGATATCTCTATTGTGGGATTCGATGATACCTGGATTTCCACACTGACGTATCCTTCCATTACGACCATTCATCAGCCGGTTCGGGAAATGTGCGAATATGCCATAGAAGCGATTGTGAAAAAAGTAAAGAGTGAAAAGGTTCCATCCCAGGTTGTATTTCCGGTAGAACTGATCGACCGGGAGTCCACAAAGTAAAATAATGACGATAAAGGAACAGATATGATAGAAAAAGGAACCATAATGGAAAGTGAAGCAGAACCGTCATCAAAGGAGCTACTGAAAATATATGATACTGCGTTGGCAGAAAAACTGATGCAAAAGCTGCTCCCCATGATTGAAAACTGTGCGAAGCAGACACGTTCCGAAAAAGTAGTCGTTGCAGTAAGCGGAGGCTCCGGATCCGGAAAAACAGTGACGGCATTGTTGCTTTCCTGCTTCTTGAAGGAAAAAGGGATAGAAAATTACATTCTGTCAGGAGATGCTTATCCACATAGAATTCCCAAGTACAATGATGCGGAGCGGCTACAGATTTTCAGAGAAAATGCAATTGTGGGAATGCTGAAAGAGCAGACTTATACAGAAGAACGATGTACAATCATTCAGGAATTTCAAAAAGCCGGAAATGATGCGGATGAAAAACATGTCGGGAAATATCCATGGTATGAGTCCTATCTCAGAAACGGCAGAAGGGCTCTGGAAAATTATCTTGGCACGGAAAAGGAAATTAATTTTGAGGAAGTAAACAGATTGGTTCATGCGTTTAAAGCCGGCGGAGAAAAGCTATGGGTCAGACATATGGGACGCGAAGAGACAGAACTGTGGTATGAAGAGAAGGATTTCACCGGAATAAAAGTGCTGTTGGTGGAGTGGACACACAGCAACAGTGAATACTACAGCGGTGTGGATATCCCCATCTACCTTGACAGTACCCCCCAGGAGACATTGCAGAGCCGTCTGGAAAGAAACCGTGATCAATGGATAGACAACCCATTTACGATGATGGTACTGGATATTGAGCAGAAAATGCTGAAAAAGCAGGCTGAGAAAGCAAAACTTATTGTTACCCGGGACGGAACGGTGTTAGACCGGAAGGAATATGCGCAATTTGTTCCGAAGCTTCAGAAATAAAAAGGAAAGATGTTATGAACATAGGACCGATGTTGAATCTCTACCCGGATAGTCTGGGCGGAACCCTGGATGATGTTGTAGATTTTTTGAAAACGGAAGAGGCAGAGGGAGCATTTTCTTCCTGCTATATTCTGCCCAGTTTGTACCATACGGATCTGGACAGAGGCTTTTCTGTGATTGATTATTCTCTGAATAAGATGTATGCTTCCGGCGAAACATTGGAAGCAATAAAAAAGCTCGGGATTGAATTGAAGCTGGATTTTATTCTGAATCATGCTTCGGTGTTGTCAAAGCAATTCCAGGATATCATTGCAAAAGGGGAAGAATCGGAGTACAAGGACTTCTTCATTAATTGGAATGAATTCTGGAAGGACTGCGGAGAAATGACGGAGCAGGGATATATCCTTCCGGAAGAAAAGTATCTGAAAAAGATGTTTTTCCGGAAGCCTGGGCTCCCCATTCTTATGGTACGTTTTCCGGATGGGAGAGAGATCCCTTACTGGAATACTTTTTATCAGGAAGTGAACTACCCTGAGGTTAATGCTCCTGAACTGATGAAAGCTGCCGATCTGCAATATATGCAGGCGGAAATTATTGCACAGGAACTATCCATGGGCTGCCCGGAAGGAAAAAAGCCGGCAGACATTTTACAGAAAATCGTTCTGGAGCGAAAAGCAGGAAGGCTGACAAAAGAACAGGTTATAACGGTCTGGAATTACATGGAGCAGCATCGGTATTATCTCGGACAGATGGATCTGAATATTCAGTCGCCAAAAGTATGGGAGTACTATCGTGAAGTGTTAAAGACACTGGCGGGATATGGTGCTAAAATTGTAAGACTGGATGCATTTGCTTATGCACCGAAGACTCCTGGGGAACGGAATTTTTTGAACCAGCCGGACACCTGGGAGCTGCTGGACAAAATAAAACAGATTGCGGAACCGTACGGTATGAAACTTCTGCCGGAGATTCATGAATGCTATAGTGAAAAGATTTATGAGAAAATCTCAGAGCAGGGATACGTCACCTATGACTTTTTCCTGCCGGGACTCATTATAGATGCCCTGGAATCGGGGAACGGAGAACATTTGGCCGGATGGGCACAGGAGCTGATCGATAAAAATATCAGAACCGTGAATATGCTTGGCTGTCACGATGGAATTCCACTGTTGGATCTCAAAGGAATTCTGGCGGAGGACCGGATTCAGAAACTGATCGACATTATTGTCTCCCGTGGGGGATATGTGAAGGATCTTCACGGTCAGAAAAACATTTACTATCAGGTGAATGCAACTTATTTCAGCGCATTGGGCGAAGATGAGAGAAAGATGCTCCTTGCGAGAGCCTTGCAGATATTTATGCCGGGCAAACCGCAGATCTGGTATCTGGATCTGTTCGCCGGAAAGAACGATTATGAAGCGGTGAAGATGGCAGGCCCCGGAGGACATAAAGAGATCAATCGGACAAATTTGACGACAGCACAGGTATGCAGTGGTTTGAGTAAGCCGATTGTAAAGCAGCAACTGGAGTTGCTGCGATTCCGGAATTCCTGCCTAGCGTTCTCGGAAGAAAGCCGGATCAAAGTAAGCAGTGAAGGATCCCGGATCTGCTTTGTATGGGAACATCAGGGCTGTACTGCACAGCTGAAGGCAAATCTGCAGGATTGTTCCTATGTGATTGAATTCTGTGATCGGGATAGAAAGAGAACGCTCATCACAGAGGGATAAAATATCACGGCCGGGAGACCGCCGGCTTGAATACAAAAGATAAGAAGAGACTGAGAATGTTGATTTTTCGGCATTTTTCAGTCTCTTTTGCTGGAAAGAAGGTTTATATTATGGTATATTGAGGAAAAAGGATGTTTTCCATCTGAAGAGGCAGTATTATGAGTGAAACATTTGAGATCGTAAGGACAGGAATAGATTTTTTCTGCAGCCATCTGGTATTTTTTAATATGCTGTTTGCCATCGTGATCGTGTTTTTCCAGCGACGGGATCCGAAGAGCGTGTGGGCATGGTTGCTTTTGTTGTATTTTATACCGGTACTGGGATTCGTGTTCTATCTGTTACTGGGGCAGGATATGCATAAGCGGAAAATGTTCCGGATCAAAGAGGTGGAGGATCACATCAGTAAAGATATCAGACAGCAGGAGTATCGGCTGCGTTCCCGGGATGCCGGGGAACTGGACGAGAATATCCGGGGATATGAGGATCTTGTCATGTATAACCTGGAAGCAGGAGAGGCGGTGCTGACGAAGGACAACGATGTGGATATCTTCATCGACGGCAATGAGAAGTTCCGGGCGCTGATGGAAGATCTGCGGAATGCGGAGCATTTTATCCATATCCAATACTACATTATTAAAAACGACGTATTATTCCATCAGATCAAGGATATTCTGATCGAGAAAGCGGCGCAGGGCGTGGAGGTCCGGGTGCTTTTCGATGCCATGGGCTGCCGGTCTGTGCGGCACAGCTACTGGAAATGGCTGAATGAAAAGGGTGTGCAGACCGCGGAATTTTTCCCGGCGATCCTGCGAAGACTCCAGCTGCGTATCAACTACCGCAACCATAGGAAAATTGTGGTCATTGACAATAAGGTGGCCTATGTGGGAGGATTTAATGTAGGTAAGGAGTACATTGATCTGGATGAGAAGTTCGGCCACTGGAGAGATACCCACCTGCGGATCCGCGGCAGTGCGGTACTGGGGCTCCAGGTGCGATTTATTTTAGACTGGAATTATGCGGCAGGAGAGAATCTGTTTTTGCGTCCGGAGCTGTTCCGGGGGATCGAAGCCGGTACGAGGGATTTCTGCGATATGCAGATCATCAGCAGTGGACCGGATAAGACGACCCAGCAGATCCATGACAATTACCTGCGTCTGATCAACAAGGCACAGAAAAGCATCTATATCCAGACACCGTATTTTATCCCGGATGAGGCGATCCTGAATGCACTGATGATCGCCGTGAAGTCCGGAATCGAAGTGAATATCATGATCCCCTGTATGCCGGATCACCCATTTGTCTACTGGGCGACGTATTCCTATATCGGAGACATGGTCATGGCGGGAGCGAACTGCTACACTTACAATAACGGTTTCCTTCACAGCAAGGGCATGATCGTGGATGACAAGGTGCTCTGCTACGGAACCGCCAACATGGATATCCGCAGCTTTGCGTTGAATTTTGAAGTGAACGCGGTAATCTACGATGAGAAAAAGGCGGAGGAAATGGTGGATATCTTCCGGAACGATCTGGAAGTCTGCCGCCAGATCACCCGGGATTATTATGTGGCCAGAAAACTAAAAATCCGTATCAAAGAGCAGATCTGCCGGTTATTGTCACCCTTGTTATAGCCCGGAGGATGTGCTATAATGGGCGGTGCTACGATGCATTTATGCACAAATGGCAGTAATAGAAAGGTATAGGAAGTAACACAATGAAGAAAAAAACATTTGGACTTCTGGCAGCAGTTTTAAGTGTATGCATGCTGGCAGGCTGCGGAGCAAAGGATACAGGAAACGGCACTGGTACAGCAACCGGCGCCGGAACGGAAAGTACCGCATTGAAAGATATGGATGTGGACAAGTATGTGACTCTGGGCGAGTACAAGGGGCTGGAAGTATCCGTAGATACTGTGGAAGTAGATGAGGACGAGTGGGATACTCTGGTCAATAATGTATATTATGGAAACATTACCGCAGAGAACGGCGGAATCATGGATCGTGCCGTGGAGACCGGAGATACTGTAAACATCGATTACGAAGGCAAAAAGGACGGTGTGGCATTTGACGGTGGCACTGACCAGGGATACGATCTGACCATCGGTTCCGGAAGTTTTATTGCCGGATTCGAGGATGGACTGATCGGCGTGATGCCGGGCGAGACTGTGGATCTGGATCTTACATTCCCGGAGAACTATGGAAATTCCGATCTGGCAGGACAGGCTGTGGTATTTACGGTGACGGTAAATTATATTCAGCCTGCACAGGATGGGGAATTCAGTGATGAAATCATCAGCAATTTCGGTATCGATGGTGTGACCAATGAGGAAGAACTCCGCCAGTATGCGTATGACTATCTGAATGACAATGCACAGCAGAATTATGAGACCAATGTACAGCAGGCAGTGATGGATGCATTTATGGCAAACAACACAATTACCTCTGTACCGGAAGCGCTGGTACAGAAATATTCCGATGCTGCAGAGAGCAGCATTACCTCCATGGCATCCGCTTACGGCGTGGACGCAGACACATTTACCCAGTATTATTATGGGCAGGATCTGGCAACCTTCCTGTCTACCTATGCTGAGCAGACCGCAAAGCAGGATATTGCCCTGCAGGCAGTGGCGAACAAAGAGAATCTGAACATCAGTGACGAAGAACTGGATCAGATGCTTCAGGACCGCGCAACAGCAGCCGGTTATGACACTATCGAGGAGTATATAGGAGAGACCGCCAAGGAAGACTACAGAGAGTACTTCCTCTACGACAAGGTGTTGGATTATCTGGTAGAAAATGCACAGATCACCAATAACTAAATTTTATTGATACGAACAGTATGCGACCGGCGAATAGGATGCGGGCCGGTTCAGATAGAGCACGTCGCAGCGTGCGGATAGGAAAGATTATGGAATTAACAGACATCAGAGAACTTCATCGGGAAAAAGACGTCTATATCGGCAAGGAGATCACCGTAGGCGGCTGGGTAAGGAACAATCGTGACTCCAAGAACTTCGGTTTCCTGGTGATCAACGACGGAACTTTTTTTGAGCCGTTACAGGTAGTATACGGCGACGGACTGGAAAATTTCCAGGAGATCTGCAAGATCAATGTCGGTGCAGCTGTTGTGATCCGCGGTACCATCGTGGCTACCCCCGAGGCAAAGCAGGCATTTGAGATGCAGGCAGCAGAAGTGATCGTGGAAGGACCTTCTACTGCAGATTATCCTTTACAGAAAAAGAGACACTCCTTCGAGTATCTGCGTACCATTTCTCACTTAAGAGCACGTACCAATACTTTCCAGGCAGTGTTCCGTGTCAGATCCCTGATCGCTTATGCGATCCATACCTTCTTCATGGAGAGAGGCTTTGTCTATGTGCATACCCCTCTGATCACCAGCAGTGACTGTGAGGGTGCCGGTGAGATGTTCCAGGTAACGACTCTGGACATGAACAATGTGCCTAAGACCGAGGACGGAAAAGTAGATTACACACAGGATTTCTTCGGCAAACCGGTAAACCTTACCGTAAGCGGACAGCTGGATGTAGAGACTTATGCTTTTGCATTTAAGAACGTATATACTTTCGGCCCCACCTTCCGTGCGGAGAATTCCAACACCACCCGTCATGCGGCTGAGTTCTGGATGATCGAGCCGGAGATCTGTTTTGCGGATCTGAAGGATGATATGATCCTGGCAGAGAGCATGTTAAAGTATGTCATTCGTTACGTATTGGAAAATGCTCCCGAAGAGATGGCATTTTTCAACCAGTTCGTAGATAAGGGACTGATCGAGAGATTACAGCATGTGGTAAATTCTGATTTCGGTCATGTAACCTACACTGAGGCGATCAAGATCCTGGAGAAGCACAACGATGAATTCGATTACAAGGTATTCTGGGGATGTGATCTGCAGACCGAGCATGAGAGATACCTGACGGAGAAAGAATTCAAGAGACCGGTATTCGTAACCGATTATCCGAAGGAGATCAAGGCGTTCTATATGAAGTTGAACGAAGACGGCAAGACCGTAGCAGCTATGGACTGCCTCGTACCCGGTATTGGCGAGATCATCGGCGGCAGCCAGCGTGAGGACAACCTGGAGATCCTGGAGAAGCGTATGGAAGAGCTGGGACTGAACAAGGAAGATTATCAGTTCTATCTGGATCTGCGCCGTTACGGCTCTGCACGCCATGCAGGCTTCGGACTGGGCTTCGAGCGCTGCGTAATGTATATCACCGGAATGGGCAACATCAGAGACGTTATTCCATTCCCCCGTACTGTAAATAATTGTGATTTGTAATATATCCGGAGTAACGTATCATTTTGAAAGATATGCGTTGGATGCTTGCATACATAAGCATATCTGACAAAATGTATGTTACGAAGTAACCACATGAGCAAAAGGCAAGCATCGCAGATGCGATTTTGCGAATGGGGTACTCCGGATATAGGAAAAATGGAGTATTAGATATTTATGAAAAAAACAACCGCTGACAGAAAAGTGAATAACGTGAAGAGAAGACTTGTGAGTGCTCTTCTTCTGGCAGCGGTAACGCTGACTGCCACCGGCTCCGTCTGGGAATCTCCTGCGGAGACGGTACAGGCGGCACCTTCCATGAGTGAACTGCAGAACAACATCAACAATCATCAGAACCAGCTGAATAACATCAACAGCCAGATCCATTCCTTGCAGGATGAGCAGGATCTGGTGCAGGAGAAGATTGATGACCTGAATGCGGAGATCATCAACACCATGACCAGTATCGGCATGAAGGAGGATGAGATCGCATCGAAGGAGACGGAGCTTGCCGACAAGCAGGTGCAGATCGACCAGACTCAGGAGGAATACAATATTGCCAAAGAAAAGGAAGAAAAGCAGCACAACGATATGATCATCAGGATGCGGATGATGTATGAGAATGATTCCTCGGACAATTACGTGAATCTTCTGCTGCAGGGCGGTGGCCTAAGCGGGATGCTGAACCGCATGGATTTCGTGGAGAGCGTCTACGAATATGACCGCCAGAAGTTGCAGGAATATGAAGAAACCAAGGAACAGGTACTGGCACTGTGGAATCAGCTCGAGGAAGAAAAGACCCAGCTGCAGACGGATAAAGACCAGCTGGAGGCGGATAAGGCAGATTTGGAAAGCCAGAAGTCAGAGTTGGATGTCATGCTGGCGAAGAAGAAACAGGAATCTGCCAATTACGATGCGGAGATCAAAAAGGCAAGGCAGGAGGCTTCCGTGGCCAAGGCACTGCTGCAGCAGGAACAGAAACAGTTAAAACAGCTGCAGGCACAGGCGCAGCGAGGCAACACCGCAGCGGCTACCGGAAGCTACACGACCACGAATTATACTTCTGTGATCGACAATGCATCCGGCAGCGATATGGGTAAGCGCCTGGCAAAATATGCCTGCCAGTACATAGGCAATCCTTACGTGGCGGGTGGCACCAGCCTGACCAACGGTGCAGACTGCTCCGGATTTACCTTCCGGATATACAGTGACTTCGGTTACAGTATTCCCCGTACTTCCTATGAGCAGAGAAGCTGCGGTACCGGTGTGGATTATAGCAGTGCACAGCCGGGAGACCTGATCTGTTATGATGGACATGTGGCAATGTATATCGGCGGAGGGCTGATCGTACATGCCAGCACCCAGCGTACCGGCATTAAGGTCAGCAATGCAAATTATCGTCCCATTCTTGCAGTGAGACGGGTTGTGTAGCAGACAGTCGGATATATTTGAATATTTGACATTAAAAAGCCTTGTTTTCATGGAAAGCAAGGCTTTTTTCTATGTGCGCCTTGCGACGCACGTTTCTGAGCCCACCCGTTAGTGAAAATAAACAAAAGATATCATTGGTAAAAACGCATATAGACAAAGCGGGAACGCTATGATAGTCTGTAGTTATTCAGAACCATATTTTTTCATTTCAGAAAAATAAGCATTCTTAACAGACCATTCGGTCGGAATTTCCAATTTTTTGAACGATTCTTTTTATTTTTGTACGCAAATTCAGGAGAATTTGCAGAACAGACTAATTTTGAATATGGGGGATAAATGACATACGAAGAATTTAAAAAAGCATTGTGCCGGAACGTGCAGAATATGGAGACGGCACAGAATAAAACAATACGCCTTTTGGAGCGGCAAATGATTTGCTCGGATCCCATGGCAGTGCATATCATGAGTGTTATGAATCGCCATATGTATGGAAGAGAGAATATTCTCATCCGGGAAGATATGTTATGTGCCATGTGGAGTTTAAAAAGGGAAGAGCAGATACAGTACTGGCCGGTACGACCGTTATACGAAAGATACAGACAGGAAGGGTGGCAAAGTATTCTGCCGGAGATCTCAGCAGGTCTTGAAGAATCAGATAAGAAAAAAGATGTGTCGTTTACAGAGGAAAGTCTGAGTTATGCTGTCTGCAGAGGTCATATGAGGATACAACCAGTAAATTTTGAAAGACACAGGCACACGCTTGAAAATGCAATCCATCGTAAGATTGGAGATATTGCACTGGTACTTCAGCTGATTATCTGCGAAGGGAACCCAGACAATCTGACAATGCAATTATCCCGCAACAGGATAATGACGTGGGAACGGACAGAGGATCAACTGATCATGGAAGCTTTTATGAATAGTAGCCGTAAAATGCCGCCGAGACTGTACCTGGGTAGTGACAGGCGCCCCGAGTTCCCTTATTATGAGGGTGTGTTCCTCCCGGATGAGAAGGGGCGGCCGACAAAGATTGCTCCATGGAATCCTATGGAGGGAAGGACTGGATACCTCCTGACCACAACAGGACGGATCAACGGAGCAGCAGCTTTTTTTTATCCTGGGGTTAAAGATATTCTTGCGGAAAAAATGCGTGGCGATTATTATGTAGTATTCCCAAGTCTGCATGAGGCAATGATTCATCCGGTAGCCTGCGTCGATGCAGAGGAAATCAGAACATCTGTGCAACACATCAATGCCATTTATGGAGAAGAAGAGATGTTGTCGGACAGAGTATTCTGCTATCGCAGGAACCGGAGACTGCTGCAGCTGCTGTAAAATTGACCTGTGATAGAAAATAAAAATTCCATGCTATCAACTAAAAACTGCCCGGATATTTCTGAGAACGAAGTATCCGGGCAGTTTTTGCTATAAAGATTTATTATATACTGGGATTTTCCATTAAAAATTGCATGAACTTGCCTTCATCTTCCCTGTCAGAACAGAACAATTCAAGCTCATCCCCATGCTGTCCGAGCAATGCAGCAATGGCAATGTACTGGGAAAGCTTACTCTTTAGATTAAAAATATCACCGTCTAAGGATCTTAAAGTTACGTCCCCCTTACAACTGTCGACAATAGAAAGAAACTCATTTACCTGTTCGATTTTTGTCAATTTCATGAAATGTTCCTCCTTTTCTTATACAGTCATTTGACCGACAAGCGTACTATTTTGCTAATATTATACGTATTTTAAACAGAGAATGCAAGAGATTCTTTGGCATGCGTGTCAGCCAGGCAGGAGCGTAAAATTCGCGAAAAAAACATTCCCTTAAAGGGAAGAAAGGAAATATATCCGGTTCTTCCAAATAAAGCCTTTGACTGCACATTATGTGCAGCTTTAGGCTAGAAAGGGAAGGTAAAAAATGGCATGACATTACGGGAAATCTGTGAAACCCTTGGGGTATCCAGAAGGGCACTGCAAGGGTATGAAAAGGCAGGACTTGTAACAGCGTCAGGTCGAAATAAGTATGGACATTTACTGTATGACAAGGATGCTGAAATGAGAATTGCACAAATCAAATTTTATCAGCAATTGGGATTTTCAATCAAAGAAATTACAATGATTATTGACGCTCCTGATACTGAAATAAAAAAGGCATTGGAATACCGGGTGCAGAAACTAAAGGATGAGAAGACGGAAATGGATGAACTGATTGAAAGGGCAAATCAGATGATTGCCAGACTGTCGAAAGAAGCTATGAATAAAGATAACCTTACTATGGCTTTGATGTTGATTATGATAAGGGAGAAAACTATTATAGGGCTTATAATGAAGACGGCTATTACTTATCTCTGAGCTATGAAGGCAATAATATCATGCTGAAAATCCATTTCTCATCCGGGATAGCAGCAAGAAGCTGTTTATCTGTCAAGAACGATGAAAAAATAATTGTGAATAAGCGGATGATATGGGGATGCAAAAACTTCTGAAGTAGTGCCAATCCCTATCATAACCCCTCAGATACTTTCATACACTGTAAAAAAGTATCCTGAGGGGTTTTCCTTTGAAAGACTATATTGAAGAACGAGCTATAGGGATAGCCAACTATATCATCGACCACAATGCCACGGTGCGGCAGACTGCCAAGGCCTTCGGCATTAGCAAAAGCACAGTACATAAGGACGTGACGGAGCGGCTGGTGCAGGTGAATCCGTCGTTGGCGAAACAGGCGCGGAAGGTGCTGGATATCAACAAGTCTGAACGACATATCCGGGGCGGACTGGCTACCAGAGAAAAATATCTCCATCAGCACTAGATGTTCGGGCAGGCAATAGCTTCTGTACGGGAAAATATCTTGAAATGGCTGATGAGACCTTATATAATGAATACATATCACGTATTACATTTGTGAGGGGAGAATACGATGGCAACAGATTTTTTGAATGATGCACGGAGAGAGATCGAAGGACGGACAGAAGACTTTTACGGGGAACTGAAAGCCTTCTATCAGGGAAATGCAAAAGCAGAGCAGAACCTGATGGAACAGACGACACAGCCCTTCTGGCAGAGCCTTTGCTTAAGTGGGAAAAGATTACAGCAGCGGGACCTGACGGTGGATATGGAGATGCAGGAACCGGTGCGGCCGGCGGATTACGATGGCCCGAAAAAGGACGGCTATGATTACACCTGCCATCGGACCAAAGCTGTGAAGATGAGACGTACCTATTACCGTAAAGGGAAAAAAATCGCGACGCTGAAGACACCAGAGATCGTGGAAGCCAACTTTTTGAAAGCAGATGTGCAGGGGGATATGGCGATCTGCCCAAACTGCGGTCATGAAGGAAAATTATCCAGCTATATCGATGGCTGTGATGCCTGTGGAGCAAAGTTTCTGGTCAGTGATTTCGAGACGAAGGTATCCGGATTCTCACTGGAAGAGGACGCAAGGCAGAAAAGCATTTCCAACTTTATCAAAGCCGGAGTGACGGTAGGAATCGTAGCGGTTGCCCTTGCACTGCTGGCAATCTGTGCGGGCGGCATTATGTTTTTACTGCTGGCTTTGGGGAGAAATGGTTATAACGCGGTCAAAGCGGCAGCGGCAATGATACTTGGTATCGGATTTGCCCCGGTGTTTTTCCGTTCTTTGTTTTTTATGGCGATCATATTCGTAGTAATGATTGTTGTAATGGAGAAACATAGAAAACCGAAGATTCAGGACGAGTCAAAAGTAAAGGCACTGATCCCCCAATTTTCCACAGGTAATTTCCTACAGAATCTGGAGTACCAGCTACGGATGATCCACATGGCAGATACCGCAGAGCAGGTGCGCTTTTTCGCGGTCTGTGATCTGACAGGTACTGTGGAGCGGTATCAGAATGTGGTGGATTGCTGTATCTGCGGCGTATGTTTTTTGAAAGCGGAAGCGGTGGAGGACCGGTACAGGCTGAGCGTGGAAGTGAAAATGCGCCTGACGCAGGATACGGGTAGTAAAATTCGCAACCGCTATGAGAAACTGCGGCTGGAACTGGAAGGCAGACAGGAGATCGTGACACAGCATGGCAAGGCACTTCGGGAATATAAATGCCCGAACTGCGGTGGCAGTGTGGATATCTTAGGCGGCGGAGTATGTGACTACTGTAATGTAGCAGTGGATTATCGTAATTTCGGCTGGATCATCACATCCTATACGAATCTGGGACAGCCGGAGAACCCCTATGCCAAAATACTGGCAGCAGCCCTGGGCATCTATGGAATTATCCTGGCTTTCAGCCTGGTGCTCATGATCTGTTCCGAGGACGGAAAAGAAACCCTGGAGATCTGGCAGAGCATCGGCAGGTCATCGGAATACCTGGAAGCCGTGAAGCAGGATATTGTATATCCGGATGACGTGTTGGAAGGCCTTGCGGAGACGGACAGTGAGGAAGGCATATTTGCTTCCGTGAAGACCTATGCCTGCGGAGACAGCGAGGCAGTAAAAGAAGCTTATTACGAAGCCCTTTTAGAGAGTGGATTTATCGAGCTAAAGCAGTATCCGGAAGGATTTGCTGTATATAAGATCGAGGATCCTTCAGAATATACCGTGGATGAAGAAGAGGAGATGTTCTATCTGGTGATCTGTGCAGAAAATGCACCGGAGGGAATTACAGTAACTGCGACCTTGGTGGATGAAAATTGGGACCCGGTGCAGGAGTAAAACAGAATACGTGAATACGACAAGGGACCCGGGCGAAAGCTTCCGGGTCCTTTTTAGAGGGAAAGTGTTTGTAGTTAGCTTATTGGGTGAGAGGAATTCTGTGGACCACCCTGCGATAGAGTTTCCACAGGAGCACAGCAGGGAAACTGATTGCCAGATATGCTGTGGATAAAAGTCCGGTAGCACCGCCTACGATTGCAATGATTAAAATTCCAATATTCATAATGAATTCCTCAACTTTCTGTCATTCTGCAAAGCATTCGATGAAGCTTTTAAAAAACCTCACATACCGTATTATAGTAAACAGATCTCCCCGGGTGAATAGTTTTGCCAGACCCTTAACACTATTTTGTCGGGTTATTTACAGAATCTTTGCAACACATTTACAGAATCTTAACGGGTGGAAACGATCCCGGGAGTAAGGTTTGCAATAGTAGGGAATATCAAGTATAATAGAGAAAAATTGACTGTTGCTGACAAATGACAGTTTAAGAAAATGGGAGGTAGAATATGAGTATGACACTGGAACAGGCTAAGGAGAAGCTTGCAAAGTATGGTCAGGAACATGTTCTGAAGTATTACGGGGAACTTACCGAAGAAGAGAAGCGGGGGATTCTGGATCAGATCGAGGCTACAGATATGAGCATTTTGGAAGCTTGTAAGCACAAGGAGGATCTGGCGAAAAAAGGAGTGATCACTCCGCTTGCTGCAATGCAGTTAGATGAGATCGAGGCAAACAGAGAGAATTTCACGGCAACCGGTATCGAGACGATCCGTCAGGGGAAGGTAGCAGCGGTTCTGTTAGCAGGCGGTATGGGTACCAGATTAGGCTCTGACAATCCCAAGGGAATGTACAATGTGGGACTGACCCATGAACTGTATATTTTTGAGTGTCTGATCAATAATCTGCTGGAAGTCGTACATCAGGCAGATGCATGGATCCATCTGTTTGTGATGACCAGTGATAAGAATAATGATGCCACCATCGCCTTTTTACAGGAGCATGACTATTTCGGATACAAGGCGGAGTATGTGCACTTTTTCAAGCAGGAGATGGCGGCGGCTACCGATTACGATGGTAAGATTTATCTGGAGGAGAAGGGCAAGTTGTCCACCTCTCCCAACGGCAACGGCGGCTGGTTCATTTCCATGAAAAATAACGGCATGCTGGATATCGTACATAACGAGGGAATTGAATGGCTGAATGTATTTGCCGTGGACAACGTCCTGCAGCGTATCGCGGATCCCTGCTTTATCGGTGCTACGATCCAGAGAGGCTGTGTCGTAGGCTCCAAGGTGGTCCGCAAGAATGCGCCGGATGAAAAAGTAGGCGTTATGTGCTTAGAGGACGGCAGACCTTCCATCGTGGAGTACTATGAGCTGACCGATGAACTGATGAATGCGAAGGATGAGAAGGGCGAACCCGCGTATAACTACGGAGTTATTCTGAATTATCTCTTCAAAGTACAGGACCTGGAGAAGATCATGGAAGAAAAAATGCCCCTGCACATCGTAGAGAAAAAGATCCCGTATCTGGATGAGAACGGAGAACCGGTGAAGCCGGAGACTCCCAACGGCTACAAATTCGAGAGCCTGGTACTGGATATGATCCACCAGATGGACAGCTGCCTGCCCTTCGAGGTAGTCAGAAGAAAAGAATTCGCCCCCATCAAGAATAAAACCGGTGTGGATTCGGTGGAGAGTGCAAGAGAACTGCTCGTTGAGAATGGCGTTGTGCTGTAAACATTTCGACAGCTTTTCACAACATAAGGTTATTGAGGAAACAACAGAATTACAGTAATCTGATACTGTAAGAAACGAAGAAATAATCTCATCCGGATCTGATAGATGAGAGATCGTGCGGTCGCAGCAGTGAACAAATGGTATTGTCCGGTATGCGGCGGATAGGAGAGAGTATGAGAATTTTGGTAACAGGTGGTGCCGGATTCATCGGCAGTCATACCGTAGTGGAATTACAGCAGGCAGGCTATGATGTTGTTGTATTGGATAATCTCTGCAATGCAAGTGAGAAAGTGATCCCCAGAGTAGAAGCCATCACCGGCAAAAAGGTTCCTTTTTATAAGGCAGACATTCTGGATCGTGAAGCACTGGAGGAGATCTTTAGCAAGGAGCAGATCGATGCAGTTATTCATTTTGCAGGACTGAAGGCAGTCGGCGAGTCCGTACAGAAGCCCTGGGAATATTACGAGAACAATATTGCAGGTACATTGACTCTGGTAGATGTTATGAGAAAACACGGTGTGAAGAGCATCATCTTCTCTTCCAGCGCTACCGTATATGGTAATCCCGCATTTGTCCCCATCACAGAGGAATGCCCCAAGGGACAGTGCACCAACCCTTACGGCTGGACCAAATCCATGCTGGAGCAGATCCTGACCGATATCCAGAAGGCAGATCCCGAATGGAACGTGATCCTGCTTCGTTACTTCAACCCGATCGGAGCACACAAGAGCGGCACCATCGGTGAGAACCCCAATGGTATCCCCAACAACCTGATGCCTTACATCACACAGGTGGCAGTTGGCAAGCTGAAAGAGCTGGGTGTCTTCGGTGATGATTATGATACCCCCGACGGAACCGGCGTGCGTGATTACATTCACGTAGTAGACCTGGCAAAGGGTCATGTGAAGGCTCTGAAGAAGATCGAGGAGAATGCAGGACTGAAGATCTACAACCTGGGAACCGGCGTAGGCTACAGCGTTCTGGATATTGTGAAGAACTTTGAAGCAGCTACCGGTGTGAAGATTCCCTATGTGATCAAGCCCCGTCGTGCAGGCGATATCGCTACCTGCTATTCCGATGCTTCTCTGGCAGAGAAGGAGCTTGGTTGGAAAGCGGAGAACGGCATCAAGGAAATGTGTGAAGATTCCTGGAGATGGCAGAAGAACAATCCCAACGGATACGAAGAATAAGTAAAACTTAGAAGACCGTATGGTAAAATACCACACGGTCTTCTTTTTGTATAGCGGTCACATTACTGAGATCATGCGACATACAGATACATGAAGATAAAGTGGCAGATACTTCCGCCCATGACAAATAAATGGAATACTTCGTGGGAGCCGAAGAACTTATGCTTTGCATTGAAGATCGGCAGCTTCAGGGCATAGATGACACCGCCAACGGTGTAGATGATGCCGCCCGCCAGCAGCCACAGGAACGCAGGCGCTGACAGGGTCTTAAGCAAAGGTCCGAATACCAGAACACATACCCAGCCCATGGCAATATAGATCACGGAAGAAAACCATTTGGGACAGGTGATCCAGCAGGCTTTTACCAGCATGCCGACAGCGGCGATACCCCACACTAGGGCAAGCAGGGTATAACCTAATTTTCCACCAAGCACGATCAGACATACCGGAGTATAGGATCCGGCGATCAGTACGAAGATCATCATGTGGTCCAGTTTACGAAAGACACGCAGACTTCTTCCGGTGAGGTCTACGGAATGATAGGTGGCACTGGCGCCGTACAACAGGATCATACTTCCCATAAAGATCGCCATCGCCAGGAAATTTTCCCATCCGGAGTGGATTCCGGCCTTGACTAACAGCGGAACAGTTGCGAAAACAGCCATCATCATGGCAATAAAATGTGTAATGGCACTTCCGGGTTCTCTGATTGTGATCTGCATAATATACTCCTCCTTTTTAGAACATTCTATCCGCAAAACAGATGTATTATTCATCAGAATAACAACACGCGCTTTTGTAAACTTCTACACGTAGTATTCAATACTACATCTAACAAAGCAAATACTACCGCAGAAAAAAGGAAAAGTCAATAGCAATTATCAGTCTTCTTCGATTACCTGTATTTCCAGATAGTCGAAATCAATAGATTCCACAAAACTGTCCTGGGTAAAACGGGTCTTGTTATGCCGTTTGAAATCAGAAATGTTCAGATTCAGCCAGATGGGCGTACCAAGATCAAACTGATGGCAGACTTCGTCCAGAGAGTGAAAAACTTTATGGGTACGGGTATCATCGCTGCCGTCCTCGATACAAATATCCTTCAGCATATGATTATTTTGAAATATTTTAGCCCACAGACGAAACATGGAAAATCTCCTTATAAACTTATCATTAAGAAATGGTGGTACAAAGGATTCTTTGCTTATAGATTATAATCGCAAGAAGAATTACCTGCAAGTAAAAAGCAATAAAACTGCCCAATCAATCTTAAAAAATGATAAAGGTTTTGTTAAAATTATACATTTTTAAAAGGAGGTATGCTATACTTATCATAAGTGTAGCATACGAATACAGAATTTTCGTGACGGAAAAGCGTCTACGAAAGTAAGAAATATGACAAAATGGTCGCAGAGCCTTCTGTGACAGAAGAGATTGAGAGGGAATATGGAGTTTAAGGTTGAAAATGGGGATGGAATTGATAGCTGGAAGGAGGTTACGCTGGTATACAGTGCGGCGCTGCGTCAGATGGAGACGAAGATGCAGATCCTGAATGATGAATTCCAGCATGTACATCAGTACAATCCGATCGAACATATTAAGGCACGGATCAAGACACCTGAAAGTATTGTCAAGAAATTGAAACGTTACGGACAGGAATCTACGATAGATAATATGGTAAAGTACATAAATGACATTGCGGGAATCCGCATTATTTGTTCTTTTACGTCCGATATCTACCGGATCGCGGACATGATCCGGGATCAGAGAGATATTAAGGTGATCGCTGTGAAAGATTACATTACTTATCCCAAGGCCAGCGGTTACAAAAGCTATCACATGATCGTAAGCATACCTGTATATTTGTCGGATCGTACAGTGGATACGAAGGTAGAAGTACAGATCCGTACGGTAGCCATGGATTTCTGGGCCAGTCTGGAGCATAAGATTCATTACAAATTCGAAGGAGATGCACCGGAGAATATCAAAAACGAACTGGTAGAATGTGCGCGCATGGTATCGGATCTGGATGCAAGGATGCTGTCTCTGAACGAAGAGATCCTGGCGATCAGCAAAAAGAGAGAAGAGGAAAAACAATTAAATAGCGGAACATCCAAATAATGCAAAAGCTTCCGCTGGTGACATGCACCCCCCCATAAAATGAGGAGTGCCCAGACACCTTTCGGCGCCTGGGCTATTATGAAAAAATTTATCTTATATGCTTTGTTATCCGGAAGTCTTATCTCTTCCTTGACCGTAATTAAAGTATACCAATCGATTATGAACAAATTATGAACATGATGTGAAAACTCGGTGAATTTTACGAAAAAGCACAGAAACAGAAAAACAAATTGTACAAATTGCATAAAAACGAACATGCTTTGAAAACGCAGTATTCCTGGGGTTTTGGTTGTAACCGTGGGAGAAACATGGTAAAATAGGAGCAGTTGAAACGGAAAAAGGTTCACATGAGGGACGAATATGTTTGGAGGAAAATGGATGGATACTTTTATGGATAAACTTGCGCAAAAGCTGAATGCCCAGGAGATGATCAAGGCCAACTCCGCAGCGGATGCAGAGGAAATGAATCAGCTGAAGAATCAGCTACGGGAATATGACGAATGCCTGGCGCAGATGCAGCAGGTCAATAAGGAACTGAGAGCAGTCAATCATGCGATGGAGACACTGATGTCCGAGACGATTGCTCCGGAGGTGACAAAGCTTTCCGAGGAAAGCGTAGCTGCCATTCGCAAGATGCAGCAGGAGAATACGGAAAAGCTGCAGGAGCTGCAGCAGGAATATACCACAAAGCTGGAGGAGATCCGACAGAACACGGAAGAACTGGAGGAATTGCGCAAACATCTGGATGAGAAACTGGACGGAAGTGATGAGAACGTCCATAAGGAATGCGTAAAGGTATACCGCAATGTGCAGGCGGCTGTGGTGGAGGAAAATGAGAAGCAGACCGAAGCGATCGCAGGCAAGATCAAAGAAAGCCTGAACGGTAAATTAAACGGAGTGCTGGGAGTATCGATCGCTGCACTGTTGGTAGCTGCGGCAGATATTGTACTGCATGTATTGAGTATTCTTCATATCTTCTAGGAAATACGGAAAACGAGGTTAACTATGGGTAAAGAACTTTGGAAGCCGGGCAATATGTTATATCCGCTGCCGGCGGTCATGGTAAGTCTGGCGGATCAGGAGGGGCATCCCAACATTATCACCCTGGCCTGGGTGGGAACAGTATGTACCAATCCGCCCATGGTATCGATCTCCGTGCGTCCGGAGCGATATTCCTATCCGATTCTGAAGGAGACCGGAGAGTTTGTGATCAATCTGACTACGAAGGAACTGGTCTACGCCACGGACTACTGCGGCGTCAGAAGTGGACGGGATGTGGATAAATTTAAAGAGATGAAGCTTACGGCAGTCCCTGCATCCGTGGTGAAAGCGCCGATGATCGGCGAGAGTCCCGTGAACATCGAATGCAAGGTACGCCAGATCATGCCGTTGGGATCTCACGATATGTTTCTGGCGGATGTGGTAGCTGTTCATGCTGACGAAAAATATATGGACGAGAACCACAAGTTCCATCTGGAACAGGCGGAACCGATCATGTATTCCCATGGATCCTACTTTGGCTGCGGAGAATTATTGGGCACCTTCGGGTACAGTGTCCGGAAAAAAAGAACTTGACGTTTGGCATTAAGTCGGATATCATAAACATAAATATTTATTTACTACGAAGAAGTAGCATCAGACAGGCGTCTGGTGCTTTTTTTATGCGGAAAGTCTGGGTGAGTGTATGACACAGTTGGATAAAAACATAGCATTGAATCTCAAAAGAATTCGTAAGTCCAAAAATATGAGTCTGGATATGCTGGCAGAACGCACCGGAGTGAGTAAAAGCACGCTGGGACAGATCGAACGGGGAGAATCCAATCCCACGGTGTCCACTATAGGAAAAATCGTGGAGGGTTTGAAGGTGCCTTTCGAACAGCTGATCTATGACAGAAAAGAGATCATGGTCATGCCCTCTCCGGAGGAGGCACCGGTCTTCAAGGAAAAGGAAGGCCAGTACCGGATCTATGTGATGCTTCCGTTTGATGCCGGCAGGAATTTTGAAATCTATCAGGGAGAACTGGACGGAAAAGCACAGATGGAAAGTGAATCCTACGGAGAACAGACATGGGAGTATCTGACGGTAGTATCCGGTGAGATCGAACTTATACTGGACGATCAGAGTTTTCATGTGAAAAGGGGAAGCTCACTTTATTTTGCATGTGACAGAAAACATGTATACCGCAATGCCGGTGAAGAGAAAGCGGTATGCAATATGATCATCACCACACAGCATTAAACAAAACTTCCACGTTTTACAGCATCCTTTCCGTATTTTGCACGGATATCATCCAGAGCAGCATCCAGCTTTTGCTGTTTCTCAGAGCGTGGTGTGGTGTAATCAAACAGACTGAGCTGGACCGGTTCATCCTCGGGTACCAGCTTGGAGGTGCGTACGCCCAACAGCCGGATGGGAGTTCCGTCCCACAGTTCGCCGAATAGGGAAACGGCGCTTTCCAACAACAGATCCGGAGAGGCGGTAGGGACGGTTAGGGGCATCTGGTGAGAAACATTGCGAAAATCGCTGTAGCGGATCTCGGTGCATACCTGGCCTGCCAGCTGATGGGAGGAGCGCAGGCGCTGCCCCACGGATTCACAGAGGGACAGTAATACCTTACGTGCGTCCTCTTCCGTCAGAGCATCACTGCTTAACGTGGTGGAATTGCCGATCCCTTTTGCTTTGGAAGGAACGAGTGCTACAACGGAATCGTCTATGCCATTGGCATATTTCCACAGACTACGACCGTGGCTTTTGAGGTGCGATTCCAAAATGACAGGGTCTGTCTTCGCCAGGTCACCTATGGTGAGGATCCCCAGTTTCCGAAGAGTTTCCGCACTGGAATGTCCGCAGGTGAACAGGGTAGAGACGGGAAGCGGCCACATCTTTTCCGGGATCTCTTCCTGATATAAGGTATGTGTCTTATCCGGTTTTTGAAAATCCGAAGCCATCTTGGCCAGGACCTTTCGGTCCGAAATCCCAACATTTACAGTAAAATGAAATTTTTCCCGCACAGAATCACGAATGTAAGCAGCGGCAGCTTCCGGAGAAGAATACTGCGCCGCGATCGGGGAATAATCCATATAACATTCATCAATGCTGACCTGTTCAATGTCCGGGCAGATACCCGACAGATGTTCCATGAGCAGCCGGCTTTTTTCGCGGTACATGGAATGATCCGGAGAGGCCATGACCAGATGAGGACATTTCCGCAGGGCGTTGACCACAGGCTCCCCCGTAGTGATACCGAAGGCCTTGGCGGGGATGGATTTGGCCAGTACGACGCCATGTCTGGTGGAAGTATCGCCCCCCACAATGGCGGGAATGGTGCGCAGATCCACGGAATCTCCCTGCGCCAGACGCTCCAGTGCCGTCCAGCTTAAAAAGGCGGAATTAACATCAATATGAAAAATAAGACGATTGCGGTCCGGCATAGGCAGCTCCTCTCTGCAAAACTTTTTCCAATATAGTTAGTATAGCATAGAATACGTCGGCGGAAAACATATAAATCGAACAGATATTCTTGCTTTACAAGGCATATAAATGCTGATAGAATCTATATGTTACAAAGTTATTACAACAGATCGGCATAAAAAAGTTCTATGTGGACATACTGATATAGATACAATAGATTGAGAAGGAATCCATGAAGAAACTGACATCTTACTCAAAGAGAGTAAAATATACATATGTGAAAACCACGCTGGTAACTATTTTTGTGAGTCTTTTTTTCCTAAAAGGATATACAGCGTTTGAGAAGACCGGAGAAAATTACTTTCATGTATTTTTGAACGGAACGGAGATCGGAACCGTAAGCGAAGCGGACAGAGCCGAACAGCTTTTACAGGAAGCCAGAAGAAATATCGCTTCCCAGAGCGAGGATATGATTTTTATAGACGCAGATCTGAAGCTTGTGGGCGAAGAAGCTTTGTGGGGCACACTGACAGGGGAAGATACCATGCTGGCAGCCATGGAGCGTGAGCTGGAGAGCAGTATCCGTGAGACATCCCACAGATCTTATACTATGAAGGTAAATGAATACATGGTTAACCTGTCCAGTGTGGATGAGGTGAAATCTCTGCTGCAGGCAGCAGTGGACAAATATGATTCGGAAGAAAAATTCAGTGTGGAACTGACGCATGATGCACAGAAGGAATTCAATGTGCTTACCACAGAAGTGGTGAATCATCAGGAACTGACCGCACAGGAAGAGCAGAAGGAAGAAGCCATCTATGCAGGTGGTGTACAGACAGCCCTGGATCAGGCCGGCGCTCAGGCAGATCAACAGGAAGAAAAGGATTTCGAGGACTACGAGCTGGGTCTGATGACTATGGATTTTGCGGAGAAGGTAGAGATCGTGGAGACCTATCTTCCGGAGAATATGCTGACGCCGTTGGATCAGGCGATCGAGGATGTGATCAAGGATCAGGAGACTCCCGGAGAATACGAAGTTGTCAGCGGAGATACCCTGTCTGAGATTTCTATCAAAGTCAATATTCCCATTGACCAGATCATTGCCATGAACAGTGAGACGCTGACGGATGAGAATTCCACGATCCGTGTGGGAGACAAGCTGATCATTACCGTGCCGGAGCCCGAGCTGTCCGTGGAGCGCATGGAACAGAATTACTACGAAGAAATCTACGATGCAGATGTAATCTATGTGGATAACGATTCCTGGTATACGACACAGACCAAGATCTTACAGCAGCCTTCCGCGGGCTTCCGCCGCGTGGTGGCAGACGTATCCTATCTGAATGACAGAGAGGTGACCAGGGATATCCTGAAAGAAGAAGTAGTCATGGAGGCAGTTCCCAAGATCGTAGAACGGGGAACCAAGATTCCTCCCACCTATATCAAACCGATCTCCGGCGGACGTCAGTCGTCCGGATTTGGACGGAGAAAGTCACCGACCAAGGGTGCCAGCAGCTATCATAAGGGAGTAGACTGGTCGGTTCCTACCGGAACTGCGGTATTTGCATCCTGCGGCGGAACCGTTGCGAAAGCCGGATGGGGAAGCGGATACGGTTATTGTGTCTACATTAACCATGAGGATGGCAGACAGACCAGATACGGTCATTTAAGCAAGGTACTGGTCAAGGCAGGGCAGACGGTAAAACAGGGAGAACGTATCGCACTCAGCGGAAATACCGGTATCAGTACGGGACCTCATCTTCATTTTGAGATTCTGATTAACGGCAGCCAGGTGAACCCGCTCAAGTACCTGAATTAGGGTGTTGTATTTACAAATTCCCCAAAATGTGGTATAAGTGCTTAAGAAGGTTTTTCTGATCTGAGAATAACAGAGGTAAGAAACAATGGAACAATACGCAATCAAAGGCGGTAATCCATTAGTCGGAGAAGTAGAAATAGGAGGTGCTAAGAATGCGGCACTTCCTATTCTTGCTGCTTCCGTAATGACGGATGAGACTGTTTATATAGAAAATATGCCGGATGTAAGAGACACGAACGTACTTTTGTGCGCTATGGAGAACATTGGCGTGATCGTAAAGCGCACCGATCGCCATAAGGTGACTCTCAACGCATCCAATATCAGTGAACTTGTAGTAGAAGATGAAAATATCAAGAAGATCAGAGCTTCCTATTATCTGATCGGTGCTCTTTTGGGAAAATATAAGCATGCGGAGGTGGCACTTCCCGGCGGCTGTGATATCGGCTGTCGTGCCATTGACCAGCACATCAAGGGATTCCGTGCCCTGGGTGCGGAGGTGAAGATCGAGCATGGACTGATCAAGACCCATGCGGAGCATCTTCGCGGCAGTCATATTTATATGGATGTGGTCAGCGTTGGTGCTACCATCAATATCATGATGGCCGCTGTAATGGCAGAAGGCACCACCATTATCGAGAATTCAGCCAAGGAGCCCCATGTGGTAGACCTGGCGAACTTTTTGAACAGTATGGGAGCCAACATCAAGGGCGCCGGTACGGATGTGATCCGTATCAAGGGTGTATCCCATCTGCATGGTACTGAGTATGCCGTGATCCCCGACCAGATCGAGGCGGGCACATTTATGTTCGCGGCAGCGGTGACCAAGGGCGATGTAACGGTGAAAAATGTGATCCCCAAGCATCTGGAGTCTATTACGGCGAAGCTTCTGGAGATCGGCTGTGAAGTAGAGGAAGCGGATGACTGTATCCGCGTGGTGGCATCCAAGCCTCTGCAGCATACGCAGGTGAAGACTCTGCCTTATCCCGGATTCCCTACCGATATGCAGCCGCAGATCACCGTGGCACTGGGACTGTCCAAAGGGACCAGCATCGTGACCGAGAGTATTTTCGAGAACCGGTTCAAATATGTAGATGAACTAACCCGTATGGGAGCCAATATCAAAGTAGAGGGCAATACCGCCATCATTGACGGTGTATCCAGATATACCGGAGCGAATATTTCAGCACCGGATCTGCGGGCAGGTGCCGCACTGGTACTGGCAGCAATGTCTGCGGAAGGCTTTTCCACCGTGGATGACATCCGCTATATTGAGAGAGGTTATGAAGACTTCCATCTGAAATTACAGGGACTGGGAGCGCAGATCGAGTTGATCGAAACCGAGAGAGATTTACGGAAGTTCAAATTAAAGATCGGTTGATCCTGTCGGGATTACTGATGCTACAACTGAGTGCGTGCTACAACTGAGAAAAAATGTCTGTTGACAAATAGGGCATCTCATAGTAAGCTAGCCTACGTAGAAAAGTTCATATAGACTTTCCCTTATTCAGAGTGGTGGAGATACATAGGATCGAGGAAGCCACGGCAACCCCGCATACGAGATGCGGAAGGTGCCCACCTGAGCGAGCAATTGTCGAACAATAAGAGGATTTGATCAATCGTTAAATCAGTCCGCTTAGCAAAGCGGACTTTTTTGTATCATTCAGAGCGACTGGCATCGAAGATGCGATTTTGAGAATATGGCGTTGGATGATAGAACTTTAAGTAACTTATACACCACTAGACCCTCTTCCCATAGGGAAGCAGAATGGAGGACAAATGGAAAAACGTTTATTTACATCGGAGTCCGTAACCGAAGGACATCCCGATAAAATCTGTGATGCTGTATCTGATGCGGTGCTGGATGCACTGATGGAGCAGGATCCGTTCAGCCGTGTAGCATGTGAGACCTGCACCAACACCGGTTTCGTACTGGTAATGGGTGAGATCACCACCAAGGCTAACATTGATATTCCCGCTATCGTTCGTAAGACCGTGACCGAGATCGGTTATGACTCTTCCGAGAAAGGCTTCGATGGCAATACCTGTGCCGTTATGGTGTCTCTGGACAAGCAGTCTGCCGATATCGCTATGGGCGTAGACAAGGCACTGGAAGCAAGAGAGAGTCATATGACTGACGAGCAGCTGGATGCGATCGGTGCAGGAGACCAGGGCATGATGTTCGGTTTTGCTACCGATGAGACTCCGGAATACATGCCGTATCCTATCTCCCTGGCACACAAGCTGACCAGACAGCTGACCAAGGTACGTAAGGACGGAACATTATCTTATTTAAGACCCGATGGTAAGAGCCAGGTATCTGTAGAGTATGATGAGAATGGCAAGCCTGTCCGTCTGGAAGCTGTTGTTCTGTCTACCCAGCATGACGAGCATGTATCTCAGGAGCAGATTCATGAGGATATTAAAAAATACGTATTCGATCCGATCCTGCCCACAGACATGATCGACGCAGATACCAAATTTTTCATTAATCCTACCGGACGTTTCGTGATCGGCGGACCTAACGGTGACAGCGGACTGACCGGTCGTAAGATCATCGTAGACACCTACGGCGGATATGCCCGTCACGGCGGCGGAGCTTTCTCCGGCAAGGACTGCACCAAGGTGGACAGAAGTGCCGCTTATGCCGCTCGTTACGTTGCTAAAAATATCGTAGCGGCAGGACTGGCTGAGAAGTGTGAAATTCAGCTGTCTTACGCTATCGGCGTCGCACAGCCTACCTCCATCATGGTAGATACCTTCGGCACCGGCAAACTGCACGATGACAAGCTGGTAGAGATCATCCGTGAGAATTTTGACTTAAGACCCGCCGGCATCATCAAGATGCTGGATCTGCGCAGACCTATCTATAAGCAGACCTCTTCCTATGGTCACTTCGGACGCACCGATGTGGATCTGCCCTGGGAGAAACTGGACAAGGTAGATCTGTTAAAAAAATATTTGTAAGTGGAGTGCCCTTTGCGACACATTTATGAATTGGGTGCATGGCTCGTAACGTAGGGCTTCCGTAAACCACTCGGGGAGTTCTGTTTGTATTATAAACGCCATTTTTTGCTAAAAAAATACAAAAACATGAGATTTTGCCATGTAAAAAGCTGTTATTTTCGCTGAGCGTGCAAAATGAAGAAATTCCGTACAAAAATTCCTGATTTGGGAACTTTTTTGTACGGAATTCATTGTTTTTAGGGTTTTTACACCAAACTGGAGAGCTACGAAAGCATAGCCACTCTAGAGAGCAAGAAAGACCTGGCGTGGGCATTTGCGCACAAATCCCAGCCATATTCGATACGCGGGGCATAATCATCAATAATAGTCAATCAAGCCCCGGTTTTATTCGTTATGCGGGATGTAATTATCAAATCTTGTGTGTAGTGCCCCGCATCTTGGTTTAAGGGTACAGACCGGCTTGCCCATGTCACCTGTGCCCACGCTGAGGCGGAAGAAGGGTACAGACCGGCTTGCCCATGTCACCTGTGCCCACGCTGAGGCAGAAGAAGGGTACAGACCAGCTTGCTCATGTCACCTGTGCCCACGCTGAGGCAGAAGAAGGGTACAGACTAGCTTGCCCATGTCACCTGTGCCCACACTGAGGCGGAAGAAGGGTACAGACCGGCTTGCCCATGTCACCTGTGCCCACGCTGAGGCGGAAGAAGGGCACAGAGAAGCTTGATCCTGTCATCTATGCCCACGCTGAGGCGGAAGAAGGGCACAGAGAAGCTTGATCCTGTCACCTGTGCCCACGCTGCGACGGAAGGAGGGTACAGAGAAGCTTGATCCTATCATCTATGCCCACGCTGCGACGGAAGGAGGGTACAGATTAGCTTGATCTTATCATCTATGCCCACGCTGTGGCGGAAGGAAGGCACAGAAGGGAGTTCGTGGATGTTACGGCAGCCCTACGTTACGAGCCATGCACTCAATTCATAAATGTGTCGCAAAGGACGCTCCACATTTATTTCATTGACGGCTGTCGCCGTATAAAAATAGAACGAAATAACCTCTTGTGTGAGCAAGCTCCCACCGAGGTATTCCGTTCTATTTTTGCATGGCTCGTAACTCTCAAGTTAGCAAAGCCAAAAATACCACCCGGAAAGGAGTATATCACAAAACTCTCCGGGCGGTATTCAAGGAACGATCAATGATTGCTGCAGTGGGTTATTTCGTCTCGTCAGCGGCTTCGGCTTCGGTCTCGTCAGCCTCTTCCTGACCGTATGCACCGATATGGAACAGCTGCTGTTCACCGGAGGTTGTGACATGGACGCCCTTCTCCTCCAGCTTCAGGTCTTTCACATACATGGTCTTGGTCGTCTGGGGCAGTGTTGCAAGATCGATCTCAATGGGCTCCAACAGATGTGCGGGATCAGCCTTGTAATGTACTTCGGACAACTCTGCTTCAAAGATACCCTGTACCTTGTCCTCATTCAGATATACAATAGGAACGGTAGCAGATACGACTTCACCGGCTACCAGAGCCTGGAAGTCCAGAGCCATATATTTCTTCGTCAGAGGATCAAAATCAATATTCTTCACCAGAACATCTACATTTTTTCCGTCCAGTTCCAGATAAGCCTGCGTGCCTTCTTTCGCGTTTTTAATGAAAGCAGCTGCATCCTTCTCTGTGAATTTCAAGGATACGTTTTCCTTCATTTCTTTGCCGTACAGAACACCGGTGATAAAACCGTCTCTTCTTAATTTCTTTGCCTTTTCCTCAGGATTTCTTTTCTCAGCTTTTAATGTCAACATAACAATTGCCTCCTCTATCTCTACGTTGGTTTGGTGTAGATGAGAGCTTGTCGGAAGTTCTTTTCACACTATGGTTATTATAGCACATATAGAACAAAGTAAACAGTAAAAATGTCACAAAAATAAGGAAGAAAAAGTAAAAATTACAAGCAAATTTCAAAAAATGCTCAGAGAATGTCATCTTCACCATTGCATCATAAGAACATACTACAACATATACAACACGTTACAACAAGAAAGTAAATGGTTGCACGAAGCAGTAAAATAGGGTATACTTTTCGCAAATACATTTGAATTTACTGGGAGGACACAAGGATGGATATGAATATTGTATGCCTGGATCTGGAAGGAGTACTGGTACCGGAGATCTGGATCGCATTTGCGGAGGCCAGTGGGATCCCGGAGCTGAAGAGAACCACCAGAGACGAGCCTGATTACGATAAATTAATGAAATGGAGAATTGGGATACTGAAGGAGCATGGTCTGGGACTGAAGGAAATTCAGGATACGATCGCGAAGATCGACCCAATCCCGGGCGCGAAGGAATTCTTAGACGAGCTGCGCTCTATTACCCAGGTCATCATTATCAGCGATACCTTTTCACAGTTTGCCGGTCCTCTGATGAAAAAATTAGGTTATCCGACCATTTTCTGTAATTCTCTGGAAGTAGCTGAGAACGGAGAGATCACCGGATTTAAGATGCGTGTGGAGAATTCCAAATATACTACGGTCAAGGCACTGCAGTCCATCGGCTTCCAGACCATCGCCAGCGGCGACAGCCATAACGATCTGGGTATGATCCAGGCCAGCAAGGCAGGTTTCCTGTTCAAGAGTACTGAGCAGATCAAAAAGGATCATCCGGAGCTGCCGGCATATGAGACTTATGATGAATTGATGGCAGCGATCAAGAGCGCACTATAATAAAAGACATCATTTAAAATAAAAGACATCTTTAATTAAGAGAAAAGGAAGCAAAAAAGGAAGCGTGGGTATCGAGCAGGATGCCTGCGCTTTTGACGCCCACATTATACTAATTTGGAATGAGGTAATCATGGGAATGGAGCAGGAACAGACACCCCATAAGCGCCGTGTGCGGTATAAGGGAAAATATCCGAAAAAATACGAGGAAAAATATAAAGAATTACAGCCGGAAAAATACGGAGATACCATTGCCCATGTCATCAGCAAGGGCAATACGCCCGCAGGTATGCATAGATCCATTATGGTACAGGAGATCCTGGATTTTCTGAAGATCCAGCCGGGAGAGACCGGATTTGACGCGACGCTGGGGTACGGTGGACATACAAAAGCTATGCTGGAACAGTTACAGGGCCGTGGTCATATCTATGCCACAGATGTAGATCCGGAAGAGTCTGCCAAGACGAGGAAACGTCTGGCGGATGCCGGATACGGAGAGGATATCCTGACAATTAAATTGCAGAATTTCTGTACCATAGATGAGATCGCAAAAGAGGCCGGCGGATTTGATTTTATCCTGGCGGATCTGGGAGTATCCTCTATGCAGATCGATAATCCGGAGAGAGGATTTTCTTTTAAGGTGGACGGACCCTTAGACCTGCGACTGAATCAGACACAGGGTATCAGTGCGGCCGAACGCTTAGATACGATCAGCAGGGAAGAACTGGCGGGAATGCTCTATGAGAATTCCGACGAGCCTTACTGCGAGGAGCTGGCGAAGGCGATCACCGATGAGATCCGCAAGGGACACCGGATCGATACCACGACGAAATTAAGAGAAGTGATCGGGAAGACCCTGGATTTTCTCCCGGAAAAGGAGAAAAAAGATACGATCAAGAAGACCTGTCAGAGAACGTTCCAGGCTCTGCGTATTGATGTGAACCGTGAATTTGAAGTATTGTATGAGTTCATGGAAAAGCTGCCGGGAGCATTGAAACCCGGAGGAAGAGTCGCGATTCTCACGTTCCATTCCGGTGAAGACAAACTGGTAAAACGAGCACTGAAAGAAGGCTGCCGGGACGGAATTTATGCAGACTATTCCAAAGATGTAGTGCGGCCCTCGGCAGAAGAATGCGCGCAGAACGGCAGAGCCCGTTCCACGAAAATGCGCTGGGCGATCCGGGCGGAAGAATAACAGACTGACAGATAGAACAAAGGAGGTGTGGGAATGACTGTCATGGAATATATGAATGCACATAGGGAAGATATGGATCCCTGCGAGTGTGTGATCCTGCCGGACGGCAGTGTAGAGGAACCGCAGCCTTCCCATATCAAGAAACTGGAAGAGATCTCCGGCGAAGATAAACTGACACTGAACAGCCGTATGGAGAAAAATATGGAGCCCATATTTTTCATGGTGGAGTATACCGGCTGTATGTTAGTATGGAGCACCCGTGTAGTGGTGCCTTCCCATCCCACAGCGGCACAGGAAGAGACACTGGAGAATCTGTATTTTGCGGCGATGCTTGCTCCGGGCTATCACAGAGAACAGGTAGGACCGACCTATGAGGAATGCGTGAAAAAAGCAAAAGAACTGCACTAGAAAGGGAACAGCAAAATGGCGTTTACCCATCTTCATGTCCATACAGAATATTCTCTGCTGGACGGATCCAATAAGATTAAAGAATATGTAGCCAGAGTCAAGGAATTGGGCATGAACAGCGCAGCGATCACTGATCACGGTGTTATGTACGGTGTGATCGATTTTTATCGTGCGGCAAGGGAAGCAGGAATTAAGCCGATCCTGGGCTGTGAGGTGTACGTGGCTCCCAATTCCCGGTTTGACAAGGAACTGACCGGCGGAGAGGACCGTTATCACCATCTGGTGCTGTTAGCGGAGAACAATACCGGTTATGCGAACCTGATGAAGATCGTCAGCCGTGGATTCACGGAAGGCTACTATTATAAACCCCGTGTGGATATGGAAGTACTGCAGCAGTTCCATGAGGGTATCATTGCGCTGTCTGCGTGTCTGGCAGGTGAAGTGCCCCGATTGATTTTAAAGGGCATGAAGGAAGAGGCGAGAATGGCGGCCCGTAAGTATGAGGCATGCTTTGGCAAGGGCAACTATTTTCTGGAATTACAGGATCACGGCATCCCGGAACAGCGCACGGTCAATATGGAACAGGTCCAGATGAGCAGGGAGCTGGATATTCCCTTGGTGACCACCAACGATGTGCACTATACTTATGCGGAGGATGCGATCCCTCATGACATTCTGCTGTGCCTGCAGACGGGCAAAAAGCTGGCGGACGAGGATCGTATGCGCTACGAGGGCGGACAGTATTATGTCAAGAGCGAAGAGGAAATGAAGGGACTGTTCCCCTATGCCTGGGAGGCAGTGGAGAATACCCAGAGGATCGCAGACCGATGTAATGTGGAGATTGAATTCGGCGTGACGAAGCTGCCGAAATACGATGTGCCGGAGGGGCACGATTCCTGGAGCTACTTAAATAAGCTCTGCGATGACGGACTGGCAGAACGCTACGGCGACGGTGATCAGCCCGCCGGAGAGACCGGACAGACGCTCAGGGAGCGCCTGGATTATGAACTTGGCGTTATTCAGAGAATGGGATATGTGGACTACTTCCTGATCGTGTGGGATTTCATCAATTATGCGAAGGAGCACGGGATCCCCGTGGGACCGGGACGAGGCTCCGCGGCGGGAAGTATCGTGGCATATTGCCTGAAGATCACCAACATCGATCCGATTCATTACAATCTGCTGTTTGAACGATTCCTGAATCCGGAACGTGTTTCTATGCCTGATATTGACGTGGATTTCTGCTTTGAACGGAGACAGGAGGTCATCGATTATGTGGGCAGAAAATACGGCAATGACAAGGTGGTACAGATCGTCACCTTCGGTACTCTGGCGGCGAAAGGTGTCATCCGCGATGTGGGCCGTGTCATGGACCTGCCCTATGCGTTCGTGGATTCTATTGCCAAAATGGTGCCGAACGAACTGAACATTACACTGAGCAGAGCACTGGAGATGAATCCGGAATTCCGCAAGCTCTATCAGGAGGACGAACAGGTCCACCATCTGATCGATATGTGTAAGCGACTGGAGGGACTGCCCAGACATACCTCTATGCATGCGGCCGGTGTCGTGATCTGTCAGAAATCCGCAGACGAATTCGTGCCGCTGTCCAGAGGCTCTGATGGTTCCATCGTTACCCAGTTTACCATGACGACTCTGGAAGAACTGGGCCTGTTGAAAATGGACTTTCTGGGACTGCGTACCCTGACCGTGATCCATGATGCTGTAAAATTCATAGAGAATACCACCGGCAGACACATTGATGTGGATGCCATAGACTATAATGACCCGAAAGTACTGGCTTCCATCGGCACCGGCAGAACGGAAGGTGTGTTCCAGCTGGAAAGTGCCGGGATGAAGAGCTTCATGAAGGAACTGCGCCCCCAGAATCTGGAGGATGTAGTGGCCGGTATTTCTCTGTATCGTCCGGGTCCTATGGATTTTATCCCGAAGTATATCCAGGGGAAAAACCATCCGGAGGATGTGACCTATGCCTGTCCTCAGCTGGAGCCGATCCTGAAACCCACCTACGGCTGTATCGTATACCAGGAGCAGGTAATGCAGATCGTCCGTGACCTGGCGGGATATACTCTGGGCCGAAGCGACCTGGTGCGCCGTGCCATGAGTAAAAAGAAGCAGGCCGTCATGGAAAAAGAGCGGGCGAACTTCATCTACGGCAATCCGGAGGAGAATGTCCCCGGCTGTATCGCCAACGGCATTGATGAACAGACCGCAGGACAGATCTACGATACCATGATGGACTTCGCCAAATATGCGTTTAATAAGTCCCATGCGGCTTGTTATGCGGTGGTGGCTTATCAGACGGCGTATTTAAAATACTATTATCCCGTGGAGTTCATGGCTGCGCTGATGACCTCCGTCATCGATAACCCGAAAAAAGTATCGGAGTATATTTTGAACTGCCGGAACATGAATATCGCCATTCTGCCGCCGGATGTAAATGCGGGAGAAGCCGGATTCTCTGTGACAGACGGCAAGATCCGCTATGCCCTGACGGCTATCAAAGGTGTGGGACGTCCGGTCATCGACAGTCTGGTGCAGGAGCGTAAAGAGAGAGGCCCCTTCACAAACCTGAAGGACTTCATCACCCGCATGTCCGACAAAAAAGAGATGAATAAGCGGGCCATTGAGAACCTGATCAAAGCAGGAGCCATGGACGGACTGGGCGGCACCAGAAAACAGTTCATGAGCGTCTATGTGCAGATCGCGGATCACATCGCCCATGACAAGAAAAACAACCTGGCAGGACAGATTTCCCTGTTTGATATCGCCGGCGAAGAAGATAAGGAAGAATTCGATATCCGGATGCCGAATGTAGGTGAATACAGCAAGGAAATGCTGCTTGGCTTTGAAAAAGAGGTCCTGGGTGTCTATGTCAGCGGTCATCCTTTGGAGGAATACCAGGAGCTGTGGCAGAACTGCATCAGCAATACCGCCGGAGACTTTGCGCTGGATGAAGAGTCCGGAGAGGTGGAACTGGTCAAGGATCAGGCGAATGCAGTCATCGGTGGACTGATCGCGGACAAAAACGTAAAATACACCAAGAACGACAAGATCATGGCATTTTTAAATGTGGAGGATCTGATCGGCAACGTGGAAGTCGTGGTATTTCCCCAGGTATACGAGCGCTACAACACTTTGCTTACAGAGGATGCCAAAGTGTTCATCCGGGGCAGAGTGTCCCTGGAAGAGGACAAGGACGGCAAGCTGATCTGCGACCAGATCATCAGCTTCGAGGATGCACAGGCAGCCAGAGCGGCGAACCAGCCTCTGTTCCCAAAAAATTACGGAGGCCGGGGAGGTAGCCGCGGCGGATCCTATGGAAATGGGAACGGCAGTGGGCAGCAGCCGGTCGGTGCCATGTCAGGCGGACAGACAGGCCGAACAGTGGAACAGACACAACCGGGTCAGCGGCCGCAGAACGCCGGAACCGGGCAGAAAAAAGGCATGCCCGCGGGGGCCTGGATCCAGTTTCCCAATATGGAAGCCTATAAGGCCAGAGAACAGGAATTGTTACAGGCCATCGCTGACTCCGACGGCAATGACGATGTGGTGATCTACCTGAGGGATATTAAAAACATCAAGATCCTGCCTGCAAATCTCAGGGTAAAAGCCGATGAGACATTAATGGAAAAGCTTGCATCGCAGTTTGGAAAAGAAAATGTTAAATTTATAACGAAACCTATTGAAAACCGCTCAAAAATAGATTAAAATAAAGAATCGAGAAGAGAAAATTATTCGTTCGTTTACTTAGGAGGTAACAGTCATGGCAAAAGAGATTAAGACGATCGGCGTACTGACCAGCGGCGGTGATGCACCGGGAATGAACGCTGCTATCCGTGCAGTTGTTCGTACAGCCATTGCAAGAGGACTGAAGGTTAAGGGTATTAAAAAAGGTTATCAGGGTCTTTTGAATGAAGAGATTGTAGATATGGAAGCCAAGGATGTGTCCGATATTATCCAGCGCGGTGGTACCATCTTAGGAACCGCACGTTGTCTGGAGTTCAAGGAAGCGGAAGGACAGAAGAAGGGCGCTGAGATCTGTAAAAAGCACGGTATCGACGGTATCGTTGTCATCGGTGGTGACGGTTCCTATCGTGGTGCACAGGCTCTGTCCAGACTGGGCATCAACACCATCGGCCTTCCCGGAACCATCGATCTGGATATCGCATGTACTGAGTACACCATCGGCTTCGATACCGCAGTGAACACTGCAATGCAGGCTATTGATAAAGTTAAGGATACCTCTTCCTCTCACGAGAGATGCAGTATCATCGAGGTAATGGGCAGAAATGCCGGATACATTGCTCTGTGGTGCGGTATTGCCAACGGCGCCGAGGATATACTGCTTCCCGAGAAGTACGATTACAACGAACAGAATATTATCAATAATATCATTACCAACCGTAAGCATGGCAAGACCCATCACATCATCATCAATGCCGAGGGAATCGGACATTCCGCTTCCATGGCCCGCCGTATCGAGGCAGCTACCGGTATTGAGACCCGTGCTACGATCTTAGGTTACATGCAGCGTGGAGGAAGCCCTACTGCGAAGGATCGTTACTATGCATCTATCATGGGTGCTTACGCAGTAGACATCATGCTGGAAGGCAAGACCAATCGTGTCGTTGGTTACCAGCACGGTGAATTCATCGATTTCGATATTGAGGATGCACTGCAGATGGAGAAGGGTATCAACGATTATCAGTTTGAGGTATCTCGTTTACTTTCCATCTAATTTAACAGTTCAGACATCATGAATAGAAAATATGCGTGGGTGCTTGCACACTACGCATATTTTTCTACTCATGTCTGAACGGATACGAAGACAAAGGCGTTTCCCATTGCGTGGAAGCGCCTTTTTGACTATAATAAACTCATCCATAGAAAGCATCCCGCCTGCTCGCAGGCAGGGGAGGCATTCTATGAGAGGAGTAAACAGACATGAGTATGAAGGACGATAGTCCGGAATACGAATGGATGTTGCGATTTTGAGAGTGCGTAGCACGAAAAATCGCATTATTATGTATTATTATGGATATATAGCAGGGAGCAGACAGATATGATCACAAGCAGCAACAATGCAAAAGTAAAACAGGTCGTGCAGTGGCAGACGAAGGCGAAGGAACGGCGTAAGGATCACATATTCCTGGCGGAGGGCGTCAGGATGTGTGAGGAAGCGCCGGTAAAAAGCGTAAGAGAGGTCTATCTCACGGAAGAACTGGAGCAGAAGCTCCGCCGGAACGCACAGAACGGCGATACTGCATTCTGGGATAAGCTTCAGCAGACCGGCTATGAGACCGTATCCCCGGAGGTATTTGCAAAAATGGCAGATACCCAGACTCCCCAGGGGATCCTCACCGTGTTGGAGCAGCCTTCCTATGATCTGACACAGCTTTTGGAACATCCGGAGCCTTTATTTTTGATCCTGGAGAATTTACAGGATCCCGGGAACCTGGGAACCATGATACGTACCGGGGAAGGAGCAGGAATAACGGGCGTTATTATGAACCAACAGACTGTGGATATCTTCAATCCCAAGACCATACGGGCCACCATGGGCTCCATATTCCGGGTACCGTTTGTCTATGTGCCGGAGCTATCCACGGTGCTGACGCAGATGCATGAGCGAGGGATCCATACCTACGCGGCACACCTGAAGGGACAGAAATATTACGACAGCTTTTCCTTCCGGGAGCCCACCGCATTCCTCATCGGCAATGAAGGAAACGGACTGACCAAAGAGATCTCCGACCAGGCCGGGCAATACCTCAAAATCCCCATGGAGGGTAAGGTGGAATCCCTGAATGCCTCGATCGCAGCGGCTCTTTTGATGTATGAGGCGCACAGACAGCGAAACCTGTAGGCATAGTAGCGGTTTGGGGCTATATGATATTTAGATAGAAAACAGAGCAGGAGGACAGATATTATGAAGATTGGATTTATCGGATTGGGAAATATGGCAACGGCAATGATCGGCGGCATGCTGCAGAAGGGCATTGCAAAGCCGGAGGACATCATCGGTTCCTCTAAGACAGAAACAACTGCAGAAAAAGTTAAAACAAAATTTAATATTAACACAACAACAGACAATACTGCCGTGGCTGAGCAGGCAGATATCCTGTTCTTAGCCGTAAAGCCTATCTTTTTCCCGGAAGTGATCGCCGAGATCAAGGATGCTGTTAAGGCCGATACCCTGATTGTCAGCATCGCAGCAGGCAGGAATCTACAGTATCTGAAGGATGCATTTGGCAGACCGGAGCTTAAGCTGATCCGCTGCATGCCCAATACGCCGGCCCTGGTACTGGAGGGCTGTACCGGTGTATGCATCGGAGAAAATGTCACGGAGGATGAGACAGAGCAGGTGCTTTCCCTGCTCCGTTCCTTCGGCATCGCAAGTGTCGTACCGGAGCGTCTGATGGATGTGGTCGTGGGAGTCAGCGGAAGCTCTCCCGCATATGTATTTATGTTTATTGAGGCCATGGCGGATGAAGCTGTGGCAGCCGGAATGCCCAGAAAACAGGCCTATGAATTCGCAGCACAGTCCGTACTCGGCAGTGCCAAAATGGTGCTGGAGACCGGAAAACATCCCGGGGAGCTGAAAGATATGGTATGTTCTCCCGGAGGTACCACCATCCAGGCAGTCAAAGTACTGGAAGAGAAGGGCATGCGTGCCGCTGTGATGGATGCCATGGACGCCTGCATCGAGAAGTCGAAATGTATGTAGTGACAGCTCGACCATGAACAGAGTCGAGAGCAAAAATCATGTTAACATGATTTTGTGAACGAATATGTTCATGAGTTGAGCGCCGGTTCATGAGCAAAGGTAGTCACGCAGTGACGAAAAGCGTGATAACGCGACTTTGCGAATGGCGCAAGCCGAGCTGTCATGGCTAAATAGCGCCTACCCCCCCATAACTTGACAAAAATTTTGTCATCTGCTATGATATTCCGCGTAACAAATTTAACATTTTTGTAACAAACTGGTGAAAATATTAAGAAATACATCATATACTATTCACTGGGAGATCCGCAGGTATACCACCCCGTCCGGGGAATTTTCCTGTGGGAAAGGCGTGTATCAAGATGACAAAAAGCAGAAGAATGCTGGTTGTATGTGCAGGACTGCTCTGTTCTATCTTCCTGAGCATGCAAATGAGCATGACCGCACAGGCAAGCAATACTAAAAACTATGTCAATGATCTGAACGGTGGTGTCGCATCGATCTTAGACCCCGGTTCCAAAAACAGTACTGAGGTCATCAATGCAACGGTGCAGGAATTGAATCTGACATTCCCCTCTGAGGAAGAGATCAGTTCCGGGCTGGTCATGGCAAACGTAAGAGATGCCGTGAATGTACGAAGCGATGCCAGTGAGGATGCTTCCAAGGTCGGCAAGCTGTACAAAGACTGTGGAGGTACGATTTTAGAGCGCAGGGACGGTTGGACCAAGATCCAGTCCGGTACGCTGATCGGCTGGGCCAAAGACGAATATCTCCTGTTCGGGGATGATGCGAAGGCACTGGCCAATGATGTGGGCAGAATGATCGCACAGATCAACACGGAGACGCTTCGTGTGAGAACCGAGGCGAATCAGGAGGCCGGAGTTCTGGGACTTCTTCCCAAGGGCGATATAGTGGATGTAGTAGATAACAGTAACCCCGAATGGGTCTGCATCGACTACGAAGGAGCAGACGGATATGTGTCTGCGGAGTATGTAACAGTGGATTTCCAGATCGACTCCGGTGAGACTTTAGAGGAGATCAAAGCAAGAGAAGCCGCAGAGCGTGAAGCAAAACGTCATGTGAACTACGGCGAATACACCACCGATGCGGATACCACGCAGCTGTTGGCAGCACTGATCCAGTGCGAAGCAGGATGTGAAAGCTACGAAGGACAGCTGGCAGTAGGTGCAGTCGTTATGAACCGTGTACGAAGCGGCGCTTACCCGAGTAGCATTCATGGTGTGATCTATGCGTCCGGACAGTTCACTCCGGCATTGAACGGTAAGGTAAATACCGTATACGAATCCGGCAAGATCAACGCAAGCTGTATCAAGGCAGCGGAAGAAGCCATCTCCGGCGTATCCAATGTGGGAGATCTGACACACTTCAGACGTAACAACGGCCGTGACGGAATCGTGATCGGTAATCATGTATTCTATTAAAATGATGTCGGGGGCAAAAGCCCCCGACTTTGATGCCTACGGATTGCTCCGTGCTACGCACTCCCACAATCCTTCCCCTCTATTCGCATATCGTGGGATTATCATCCCACTTTTATGCTCATATCGGGGC